>Ga0105348_1000519_pt1 | contig 28838 bp, 24 predicted proteins | sample EN8Hudsemesocosm_2_FD_83504 | JGI IMG/M metagenome (GOLD analysis project Ga0105348, IMG submission 83504) | Methane-oxidizing microbial communities from mesocosms in the Hudson Canyon - EN8C Hudson Canyon | ecosystem: Environmental > Aquatic > Marine > Cold seeps | place: Hudson Canyon... | reverse complement strand
TTTAGCGGCTGGCTTCGGCGCTGCTTTCTTAGCGGCTGGCTTCGGCGCTGCTTTCTTAGCGGCTGGCTTCGGCGCTGCTTTCTTAGCGGCTGGCTTCGGTGCTGCTTTCTTAGCGGCTGGCTTCGGTGCTGCTTTCTTAGCGGCTGGCTTCGGTGCTGCTTTCTTTGCGGCTGGTTTCGGCGCTGCTTTCTTCGGCGCTGCTTTTTTTGGTGCAGGTTTAGGTGCCGCTTTTTTAGCTGGAGCCTTAGGGATAGATGCTTTTTTTGCTGCTGCTTTTTTTGGTGCAGGCTTCTTTGCTTCGACGCCAATTTTTTCTAAGAGTTGCGCTTGCAAGTCATTAAACTCTGTAATACGTTTATCAAATTCGGAATGAAAACGTTTAACTTCACGTTCACGAATTTTTTCTATGTCATCGATCACTTTCTTAATCGGCTCATGGACTTGAGCTTGTAATGAATCCAATTGTTTAAATGCATCACTGATTAACTTATCAAATTGACTTGACGTTTTTTCAAATTCTTTATTGATCAGATTAACGACTTTATCTAAACCCAATTTATCTTTTTTACTCATTTGTAAACTCTCCGATTTTTTGACATAAAGTGCATTCGCATTAGCTAGTCTAGCTTATCTGACGCAATATGGTAGGACGGATCTTCAATGACGTTGACTTCAATCATGTCGCCTGCTTTTTTAAGGAGTGTTTTACACTCATTACTCAAGTGGCGGAGGTGTAAAGTCTTATTCGCATTGAGGTAGCGTTCTGCAAGTGTGTCAATAACTTCTATGCCAGAGTGATCGCAAACACGTGAACGTTGAAAATCAATAATGACGTCATCTTTATCTTCTTGAATATTAAACTGTTCCAAAAAGTTAGAGGTTGATCCAAAAAATAGCGGTCCTTCCAGTTCATAGATGGTTGAACCATCTTCAGTGTCATGTTTCTTAACATAAATATGCTTAGCGTGCTCCCAGGCAAATACCAGCGCGGAAACAATAACGCCGACGATTACTGCAATAGCAAGGTCTGTTGCAACTGTAACAGCAGATACAAGAATTAAGACAAAAGCATCTGCCTTTGGGACTCTTCCCAGTATCCTTAAACTAGACCACTCAAAAGTACCAATGACGACAATAAACATAACACCAACAAGTGCAGCGACTGGAATTTTTTCAATTAGTGCTGATGCAAACAAAATAAATGCAAGTAAAAATAGAGCCGCTGCAATGCCTGATAAGCGGCCTCGGCCTCCAGAGTTAACATTAATCATGCTTTGACCAATCATTGCGCAACCGCCCATGCCGCCAAAGAAACCTGTTACGGTATTTGCAACGCCTTGACCTATGCATTCACGGTTTCCTTTACCATGTGTTTGGGTTAGCTCATCTATGAGCGTTAAGGTAAGTAATGATTCAATTAAACCAATTGCTGCAAGAATAATAGAGTAGGGAAGAATGATCATAAGCGTTTCCCAAGTAAAAGGGACGCTAGGAATACTAAAGCTAGGGAAAGTACCGGCAATAGACGCAACATCGCCAACAAGTTTTGTGTCCAAACCCAGAAACATAACCGCTAATGAAACGATTAAAATAGCTGCAAGTGATGATGGGATCGCTTTAGTGAATCTTGGAAGGAAGTGAATGATGGCCATAGTTGCAGCGATTAGAGCTAGCATGGTAATCATTGCGTTTTGCTGTAACCAGGCAATATCAATAATAGATCCTTCCATGCTTGTGCCTTCAAGCCATCCTGAGGCTTGTGTGCTATCACCAAATTGGCTGAGCTGAGCAAGGAAAATGACAATGGCAAGACCATTAACGAAGCCCAGCATAACAGGGTGCGGAACCATTCGGATGAATTTACCGAGCTTAAGTAGGCCTGCTGTAATTTGTATCAGCCCCATTAAAACAACGGTTGCAAACAAATATTGCACGCCGTGATCAGCAACCAGTGCGACCATGACAACGGCAAGAGCGCCAGTGGCTCCTGAAATCATACCCGGGCGGCCACCAATGGAGGCGGTAATTAAACCAACCATAAAGGCGGCGTACAGGCCAACAAGTGGATCAACTCCTGCTACAAAAGCAAAGGCGACGGCTTCCGGGACGAGTGCCAAGGCGACAGTTAACCCTGAAAGAACATCATTCTTGATGCTTAGGTGCTTATTAGCGTGAAGTTCGAACATATCTACCTCGTTGACAACGTCTTCCTTTAACTTCTAACCAGTAAGGGTAGACCATTCTCGTAAATTTGATGGGGGCGGCATTATAGGGATTGTCTACTTTGAATACAAATTGGTTTCCTGCATGGCGTAATTTAGCGACAGAAAGTCAATTCGTATTCAAAATGAAGGCTTAGCGTTTTCTCGGAGGAAGGCCGGTATGCTGCGTTTGAATATTTCCTTTCCTGATTTTGGAAGGTGCGCCTGCTTTTTTAATATTTCTAGTCGGCCTAACGGGTTGCGTCGGTGGCACTAGATGTTTTTTTCCGTAACCAATCAGATGAGATTTACCCATTGATTTCAAAGTCTCGCGAAGTAAAGGCCAGTTGTCCGGGTCATGATAGCGTAAGAAGGCTTTGTGTAAACGACGTTGTTTAGCGCCTCTAGGGATGCTTACTTTATCCGTTTTATAACCAACGCGATGTAGCGGGTCTCGCTCGGAATAATACATTGCCGTAGCGCTCGCCATAGGCGATGGGTAGAAGTTTTGTACTTGGTCGGCTCGGTAGCTATTTTCTTTTAGCCATAACGCTAGATTCATCATGTCTTCATCTCGTGTCCCTGGGTGAGCTGAGATGAAGTAGGGAATTAGGAACTGTTTTTTACCGGCTTCGAGAGAAAATTTCTCAAATAGCGCTTTAAACCGGTGATAAGTATCCATTCCCGGTTTCATCATTTTAGAAAGTGGCCCACCTTCAGTGTGTTCGGGGGCAATTTTTAGATAACCCCCAACATGATGCGTGATCAATTCTTTCACGTATTCAGGATCTTCTACTGCCAAATCATAACGTAAGCCCGAGGCTACAAAAATCCGTTTAATGCCGGGTAGCGCTCTGGCTCGACGGTATAATTGAGTCGTTGGTGAGTGGTCGGTGATCAGGTTTTTACAAATGGAAGGGTAAACACAGGATAAGCGACGACAGCTTTTGTGAATCTCTTCTGATTTACAATTCAGCTCATACATATTTGCCGTGGGACCGCCCAGATCAGAGATAGTACCTGTAAAACCTGGGGTGGTATCACGTATTTTTTCAATTTCTCGTATAATGGAATCTTCAGAACGGCTTTGGATAACACGCCCTTCATGCTCGGTGATTGAGCAGAAAGAACAACCACCAAAGCAACCACGCATTATATTCACCGAAAAACGAATCATGTCATAAGCCGGAATTTTAGCGTCGCCGTATGCCGGGTGTGGTACGCGTTGATAGTTCTGCTCAAATACACCGTCGAGTTCATTTGTACTAAGCGGGATGGGTGGCGGATTGACCCAAACATAACGATTATCGTGAGGTTGCACGATTGTAAGAGCATTTGCCGGATTCGTTTCTAAATGCAAAACTCTAGAGGTATGTGCGTAAAGAACAGGGTCTTTTGTTACCTTTTCAAAAGAGGGAAGTAATATGTACTCTTCTTTATTGCCCTTGATGGGTAAGAAGCGAATAACATCGACTTCAGCGTCTTCATTTTTTGTACTTTTCTTTGAGTCGCATGAGTTGTTTTCAGATGCTGCACTGGTATCGACATAGGGGTTGGTGTGTGCTTCAACCTTCCCGGGCTTATCAATACGTGATGAATCTTTTTGCTCCCAGTTTTCAGGGAGTTGCTTAACTAAACAAGCGGTACCACGGATATTGGTCATATCCTTAGGGTGTTCTCCTCTTGAAATACGTAGTGCAATCTCAGAAATCGCACGTTCTGCATTACCGTATAAAAGAATGTCTGCTTTTGAGTCTAGTAGCACGGAGCGTTTTACTTTGTTTGACCAGTAATCGTATTGTGCAATGCGTCGAAGGCTTGCTTCAATCCCACCAATAACGATAGGTACGCCTTTATAAGCTTCTCGACAACGCTGACTGTAAACGGTTACTGCGCGGTCGGGTCGTTTGCCTCCTTCATTATTTGGTGTGTAGGCATCGTCATGGCGGATTTTGAGATCGGATGTATACCTATTGATCATTGAATCCATATTGCCTGCTGAGACAGCAAAAAATAAGTTTGGTTTTCCTAATTTCTGAAAGGCATCCTTTGAAGTCCAGTCTGGTTGAGCAATAATGCCTACACGAAAACCCTGAGACTCTAATAAGCGACCAATAACCGCCATGCCAAAACTTGGGTGATCGACGTAAGCATCACCGCATACGATTATAATATCGCAGCTATCCCAGCCAAGTTGATCCATTTCCTCTCGTGACATGGGTAAAAATGGCGCAATGCCATAACATTCAGCCCAATATTTTGGGTAAGAGAAAAGGGGTGTTTCAATTTGCATGCAGTGTCCAGAGTTAGAGCGATAATACTTGAGTATTTTACATGGTCTTTGTGCCAAGGCATAGTTTTTGGTTGATGTATGGGTTTTGTTTCAGTTTTATAGAGAATTTGGGGCTGGTTATATGAGAAAAGAAGATGAGTCGATAGCAGTCGTTATTCTTGCTGCGGGTGAAGCCAGACGTTTTGGCTCCCCGAAACAATTAGCCGTGTGGAATGGCCTACCTTTATTGCAGGTACCCATTAATCTAGTGCGTGAGTTAGGGTTTAAACCTTGGGTGGCTTTAGGTGCGCATCGGACTGAAATCCTTGGATGTGCAGATTTAAATTTTGAGGGCTGCCAAATTATAGAGGTCAATGATTGGGCGATAGGCTTGTCTGTTTCAATAAAAGCTTCACTGAAAGCGTTACAAAAACAAAATGAAGACGTGAAAGGTGTCATTTTTTTATTGGCTGATCAGCCTTTATTAAGCACGACTGATTTAGAAAAGCTATTACAGGTTATCAGAGAGAGTAGTGGCCAAATAATCTGTTCTGAATATTTATTAAAAGGCCTGCCTAGTGTGGGCGTACCGGCGTATTTTCCCCAAAAGTATTTTGATGAATTGATGTTGTTATCTGGAGATAAAGGCGCCAAGAAAGTCATTATGGGGAATCAGCACACAATCATTTCAATGAATAAACATCTATGTGATATAGATACCCCAGAGGACTTGTTATTGTTGGCATCATTAATCGTTCAGAAATGCGCTGATTAATGTGTTCACTTCTTCTGCTTGCTCATAATGTGGAAGATGGCCAGCCTGATTAATAGCATGAAACTCAAGGTGTGGCACCGCAGCTATAATTTTTTGACTATCAGAAAGAGGAATAATTTGATCTTGCTTGCCCCAGAATAGTTGCACAGGCTTTTCTAATTGCCCCAATTTTTCATACTCAGCTTTAAAATTCTTACCTGATAGATATCGGGCTGTTTGCAAAATAGCGCGGCTGTACCCTTGATAATGAGTTTGAGGCTCGAATTTCTCCTTCCAATCTGGAAATGAAAGTGGGTCGAAAACCGTATCGGATAGACCGTTTAAAAGTTTGGGTACGATCACTACTTTTGCTAAATACTCTCCTAGGAGTGGCACTTTTAACGCCGTAATTTCAGGTCGAGCAGGAGTGTGAAATAACGGATCAATTAAGCTTACCTTATTCACTTGATCAGGGTAGCGGTTGGTGAAGTGAGTCACGATTGCTCCCCCCATTGATAAACCGACTAAGTTGACCTTGTTGCGTATATTGAGTGCAGTAAGTAAATCGTGTAATTGCTTCACGTATAGGTCAATCGCGTAACCAGATTCAGGTCTATCTGAAAAACCTCGACCAAAGAGATCAAATCGTAGAACCTGAAAGCCCTGTTTTACAAGGTGTTCGAAAGTGGGGTCGAAAAGGTACATTGGGCTGGAAAAACCATGCACTAACACGACTGTTCCGGTACTTTGTTTACTGGCAGACGCATCGGGACTTAATTGATAATGGACGACTCCATTTTCTAAGGGAGTGTATTGTCCGCCAAGTTTTGCTCGGGCTTGCTTATCTAAACTGAGCGTTTCTTTATCCATGTAAAGGTATAGAGTGCCTAAAGACAGTATCAAAATAATTAGAATATATGAAAATCGTTGTAAAGTTTTTGGCAAAGGATCTATCCCGTAAATTGAATGTGTTAAGTCGTCTAACGAGCGGTATCTTACTGAGCAATTTAATATAAGAATAATATTATAAATTTATGCTTGGTGTATAAATTAACTATATCCTTAGTTGTATGCGGGCAATCTCAATAGATCAATTTATGTACCGTAAGGATATTTCTTAGCTAGAAAGATATAACGTCAGGGTATTTTAGGCTAGCCTGTGGGCAGGCTGGGGCCTGACTCAAATTTTACATGTATGTCTATTTCCACTAAAAAATAATAAATACTGGAGAATATACTATGAATAGTAAAAATAAATCATCGTTTTGCCGTAAGGTACTTCTACTCGGTTTCACTTCAATCATGTCGCTGGCATTAGCTTTTTCTGTCCATGCGGCAAAAGGTGGTAATGGTGGCGGTGGTGGCGGACCAAAATCATCAACCCCTAGTAATATTGCCGCTGCGGGGGATAGCATCACACGAGGATTTGCTGCTGACTGCACGGGAAATGTTTGGTTATGGGATCTGGCTTGTTTGCTTGGAGGGGATCAACCTGAGCATTCTTGGTTTGATGGCTGGTCATCGGCAGTTGATAGTGTGCATGATCGCTATAAAGGTTTAGACCGTAAAATTAGTGCAAATAAAGATGCCGCTGTCTCAGGAGCTGAAATGTTAGGTAATGGTGATCAGGGGAATGAACCCAATTTTGCTGCCCAAGCTGCTGCGATTGTTGTTCAGTCACCTGTACCTGATCACGTTGAGGTTCTTTTAGGCGGGAATGATATTTGTAATCGTGGCTGCGCTGACCCAGCAAACTGTAGTGACCCGATCTTTACCGATGCGCAATGGAGAACTGCTGTCCAAAGCGGTCTGGATACGTTAATGTCGGGGCTACCTTCTGGTTCTACGGTTCAATTAAATGGTATGCCCAGAGTACATGACTTACGTCAGGCGGGTTTAGAAAAGCAATCGGGCAACTCAAATGTTAACTGTGAATCCGTTTGGTCAACTTATGACATTTGTCGTATCGTAACTAATGGCAGTTCTTTGAATGGAGAATCTGCAGCTTCAAGATTATCTGCAGTCGCATCAGCTCAGCAAAGCTATAACGCTATTCTTGCAGAAGAAGCTTTAGCATATAACAGCAACTCAAATGGAAAAAACCCTAGAGGGATTGAGGTGGTTTCTGAGTATGTTGATGAGAATACGCCTTCTGGTGGCACGTTTCAGTTTGGTGGTGAAAATATAGATGGCGGAGACTGTTTCCATCCCAATGTCGCTACCCAGTCTTTAATCGCTGATTTTGCTTGGGCGGGCAATACAGATAAATAATATGTAAAAGATGGCTCCAGCCCCCAGCTTATTGATTCTTGTTTTACAATGTATGACTACGCCTCCCCGACTCATCGTCAGGGAGGGTAGCGACCTAAAATGCTGTTTTAAGGCGTGACCATTGAATGCTGTCAGCAATCTCATTGGCATAGCTTTTATTGCTAAGCTTCTCTAATAATATTAAAGCCGCCTGATAGCTGATGACACTGCCATTTGAAGTAATTACATTCTGGTCAATGACAACATTTTGGTCAAACTGAACCTCTACTGCCGGGTAATCCGACTGTAATGCTGATTCGCCACCCGCCCAAGTAGTCGCTTTTAAACCATCTAATATTCCAGCCTCAGCAAGTAAGAAAGCGCCACTGCAGTTGCTCGTCACCCACTTAGCGTGCTTTGCTTGTGCCTGAATAAAAGAAATTAATTCGCGGTTGGCAATTAAAGGGCTCATATCATAAGTGCTGGGAACGAGTAGCACATCCAGCTTTAAATCATCTTTTATTGTGTGTTCTACTTTGATGCTTAATCCTTCTTCAGTCGTAATGAATCTTTGAGGTTTTGGTGAAATCAGTACCACTTCAAAATTAGAGAACCAGGCTTTTTTACTCGCGGCTCCAAATACTTCGATTGACGATGTGACATCAGAGGTGAGTACGCCATCATAAACCAATATTCCAATGGTGTGTTGTGCGGCCATTGTTGAGTTTGAACATAATAAAATAAGCCAAAAGATATAAAGTTTTTTTGGTAAGAACATTGAACTCTCCAGAGTTGTTATAGGTTTGATTAACTGTTCTCAGAAATTTTATGTGATTCAAATTGGTGAATAAACTACACTTAAGTAAAATAAGAAGTGATATAAATTCATTAATTGGTATTGTGTTTTCTATAGGGAAGTTTAAAAAACTGATGGATAAATTAAGAGTACTTCAATTTTTTTTAGCGGCAGCCGATCAAGGGAGTTTTATTTCCGTTGCTAAGCAGCAAGGCATATCGCCATCGACTATCAGTAAGGCTATTAGTCGCTTGGAAAGTGATTTAGCGCTTCAGCTTTTCTACCGAAACACGCGTAATCTTAAATTAACGCAAGCAGGCGAGGTTTACGCTGAAACTGTAAGACATGTGGTAAATGAATTGAGTGCATGCGAATACAGTTTATCGAAAATAAATGATGCGCCGGAAGGTCATCTGAAAATAAGTGTCCCTGTATCTTATGGTCGTTTGTATATTCGGCCGTGGATGAAAACATTTAATCTGCATTACCCAAAGATCAGCTTTGAACTGACTTATAGTGATCAATACGTTGATATGATTGAGCAGGGGATCGATGTCTGTATTCGAAGCGGCACCGTTCAAGACAATCGTCTTGTTTCTCGTCGCTTAAGCCCGATTGATTTCGTTACTTGTGCTTCACCGGATTATTTGAGGCAATGTGGCTTTACTGATTCATGCTTTACTGATTCAAATGGTGTCGGTCCGATTAATAAACCTAGTCAGTTTGTAAATCATAAATGGATTCAATTTCGCTTTGGTCAGACGGGAAAAGTATTCCCTACAAAATACATGCATAAAGGGGTGATGTGCGACTTTGAACCTGAAAAAAGTCTGGTTGTCGATGATGGCGAAGCAATGGCTGAACTTTGTGCTGATGGTTTCGGTTTGACGCAAATGCCTCACTTTATCGCGCGAAACTGGTTGCAATCTGGAGCGATTGTTTCTGTTGCCCCTTCCGTTCAAATTGAAAGTTTTGGTGTTCATGTCCTGTACCCTAAAAGACACTACTTACCGAATAGAGTTCGGGTCTTTATTGATTTTTTAGTTGAGCAGTTAGCTTTGCGTAATGAGTTTTCAGATAAAACCTGGGCAACTGATAAGGGGGTATTTGATATTTAGAAGGGAGCCACCGTTTCACAACGGTGGCTATGAGCAGTTGATGCTTAACTTGTTTGTTGTTTTCTTCTAGTAAGCCCAAGAGCTAACAAACCCATGCCTAATAATGATAGTGGTCCTGGCTCAAGTACTTCTGAGTTATTTATAGCGCGCCCGTAGATAGAAATATGGCTCAAATCTGGTGTGTTGGTGCCACCATTAGTCCAGCTAATGTCAAATGTTCCAGTGCCGCTTAATGGATTGCTTGTAAAGACTTCTGCTTCGAACAAGTAAGCGCCGTAACTAGGTCCCGCCTTATCAACAAATACGAAATCCATGGTTAATGGAAGTCCGGGAGTACCTGTCGCATCCCATGAAAGAGTATACTCTCCAGAATTTATACCTAGTCCTACATTAAACGTTACCCCTTCAATCTCGGTAGAGGAACCTGCTTCATTTTTGTCTAGAAATGTCCAGATATCGCCAATAAAGCTACCGCCTAAAGCATTGATAGATGTTGAACTGTCATTACCAGTTAAGTATTGAGCAGCATCTGCACTCAGACCATTGTATGTAACATCATCGACAGAAAAAGCATGAGCTCCAAGCCCAGTTGTACTGAGTATTACAGATAATAATACCTTCGTTAAAAAAATATTTGATTTCATGGTGTGACCCTTGTTTTTTTGTTTTTATTTTGAGCTGGTGTCAATAAAAAAATTATTTTATGTTATTACGTGATGTAACAAAAATTACATAATGTAACATCTTGATCATACATTAATGTCTGTTAATATCGATAGTGTTGATGAGTAGTTGTGTTTTGGTTCACAAATTTATGGGCTGAGTTTGTACGAATAGGTAGGGCTAGTCTTACTCATATCAACATGTGTGACAAAATATGAGGTAAGGTAAACGTTAATATGTTAAGTAAAGTGTTTGTAGTTTTGATAATGGCTTTAGATAGGTTCGCTGTGTGTCTTGCTAAGAAGAGAGAATAGTTGTTTGCAGGAAGAGGTTAACTTTTACCTGTTGCTGAAGTCAAACTTCTTATTTGATTACTATATTGAAGGGGATGCTCAATCATCATAGGTATTTTTCTTTTGCCAGTCATCGTCATCCTTTAAAAAGTTATCCCACTCTTGACCCTCGCCAGATTTGCCTTGTTGTTTGTCTTGAGTCTTTTTGTTTTGTTGATCAGCAGTTTGTTCTAATGTTTTAATCTTAGCTCTAAAAAGCGTGGTTGCTTTAATTGCTTGAGGGCTTTTGTTGAGTGTTTTGAAAGCTTCGATTGCATTGTGATAGTTATGGATCGCTACTCTGGGTTTACCTGCTTTATTCGCTGCTTCAGCGCGTGCCGTAAATAAGTCTGCCTTGGACTGGCAAATAGAAAAGTTGATGTGGTCTAAATATTTTTTAGTGCTATTGGCATCCAAGCGCTTGCGCTTATTTTGGTTCTGAATAAAACGTGAGAGTGATTCGAGTAGAACGCGAACATCTTTTGCTTTGGTTTCATTCTGAACGATAACAGGTTTGAATTTAGGGGCTTTCTCGCGAAGCTGTTTTAAAAAATCTTGTTCCTGCGTCATTTGTTGTTTTAGTCTTTCATCATTCTTTAAAGAGCTTAGTTCTTTGAGGGTTTCAATGGAACGTTCAGTAACCATCATCCTGAGTTCGTTATTTAAATATTGTGGCGGCAACTCATGTAAAAGTAGTTGCATTCGATTATGTCGTTCATTTAATGTATTGGTTTTACGTATTTTTTCTATGCGCGCTCGTTCTCGAGCTTGGCCAAGATAAACAAGGCTAACTAAAATACAGATTGCGCCAAAAATAGCGAAAGTAATGGTGGTTCCAGACATAGCTAAGATCTTAATAAATAAACAATTAGTGGAAAGTCTATATAAGTATAGACCACAGTTTTAAAATGTGTGGCTTTCGTTACAGAACTAAATAATAAAAAAATGGTTGTTTCTTGAACGCTTAAATTTGGGGTTTATATGATTTTAATGTAAAATCTTGCGCCTTTTCACACTCTTTCTCTTTTATGAGGCTTAGTTAAACGATGACAGAACGAATTCAAGCGGGTGGCCTTCAAGTCGCCAAAGAACTGTACAATTTTATCAATGACACAGCGATCCCTGGAACTGGTGTCGATCAAGCTTTATTTTGGAAAAATTTTGATGAACTTGTACATGATCTAGCGCCTAAAAATAAGGTCTTGCTTGCAAAGCGTGATGATATTCAAGCTAAAATTGATGCTTATCATAATGAAAACAAAACATTAGATGCTTCAGCGTACAAAACTTTCCTTCAAGAAATTGGTTATTTACTACCTGAAGGTGAAGCGTTCGAAGCAACGACACAGAATGTTGAACCTGAAATCGCTAAAATGGCTGGTCCTCAGTTAGTTGTGCCGGTAATGAATGCGCGTTTTGCTTTGAATGCAGCCAATGCACGTTGGGGCTCTTTGTATGATGCTTTGTATGGTACGAATGCCATCTCTTTTGAAGGTGCAGAAAAAGGCCCGGGTTACAACCCGGTTCGTGGCGATAAAGTCATCGCCTATGCTCGTGGTTTTCTTGATCAGGCTATTCCATTAGTTTCTGGTTCTCATACTGACAGCACTGCTTATTCGATTGTTGATGGTGCTTTAGCGGTAAGCTTAAAAGATGGCTCAACGGTTGCTTTAAGAGACGCTGATAAACTGCAAGGTTATATTGGTGATATTGCAGCACCGACCGGCATTTTATTCGCGAATAATGGTCTGCGTTTCGAAATTCAGATTGATGCACAAAGCCCGATTGGTCAAACAGATCCTGCGGGTTTGAAAGATATTCTGATGGAAGCGGCATTGACCACCATTATGGATTGTGAAGACTCAGTGGCGGCGGTTGATGCTGAAGATAAGACACTGATTTACACCAACTGGTTAGGCTTAATGAAGGGTGATCTTGCTGAGTCAGTTAATAAAGGTGGTAAAACATTTACGCGTACAATGAACCCAGACCGTATTTATACTGCGCTTGATGGCTCAGAGCTGAAGTTGAAAGGTCGTTCAATGTTGTTCGTGCGTAACGTTGGTCATTTGATGACTAACCCTGCAATTTTATTAAAAGACGGTAGCGAAATTCCTGAAGGCATCATGGACGCGATGATCACTTCAATGATTGCTATCCATGATATTAAAGGCAATGCGCCTTTCCAGAATTCTACAACGGGTAGTGTCAACATCGTTAAGCCGAAAATGCACGGGCCTGAAGAAGTGGCATTTGCCAATGAGTTATTTGGTCGGGTTGAAAAGGCGCTTGGTCTACCTGAATTTACCGTAAAAATGGGAATTATGGATGAAGAACGCCGTACTACGGTAAACCTGAAAGAATGTATCCGTGCAGCAAAAGACCGTGTGGTATTTATTAATACTGGCTTTTTGGATCGTACTGGTGATGAAATTCATACTTCAATGGAAGCGGGTGTGATCATTCCTAAAACAATCATGAAGCAGCAGAAATGGATTGCCGCTTATGAAGATTGGAACGTTGATACAGGTTTAGAAACCGGCCTTCAAGGGCGTGCACAAATTGGTAAAGGCATGTGGCCGATCCCTGATGAAATGGGCATGATGATGGAGCAGAAAGCCGGTCACCCTAAAGCCGGTGCAAACACTGCATGGGTTCCTTCACCTACTGCAGCAGCATTACATGCAATGCACTATCATCAGATTGATGTATTCAAAACTCAAGATGATTTGAAGACACGCGATCACGCATCAGTTGATGATATCTTAACGGTTCCACTTTTGGCTGACCCAAGTTCATTAACAGCTGAAGAAATTCAACAGGAAATGGATAACAATGCGCAGGGTATTCTGGGTTATGTTGTTCGTTGGATTGATCATGGTGTAGGTTGTTCCAAGGTTCCAGATATTCATAATGTTGGTTTGATGGAAGATCGTGCAACACTTCGTATTTCATCTCAGCATATGTCTAACTGGTTACGTCATGGTATGTGTACTGAAGCGCAAGTTGTTGAAACCCTTCAGCGTATGGCGGGTGTGGTTGATCAGCAAAACGCTGGCGACCCAGAGTATCAAAACATGGCTGACAACTTTGAAGAAAGTGTTGCTTACCAAGCTGCGCTTGAATTAGTCGTTGAAGGTACCAAGCAGCCAAGTGGTTACACTGAGCCTGTTCTACACAGACGCCGTTTAGAATTAAAAGCTAAGTTAGCGAATAAGTAATTGTTAGCATGAACTAAAAAGGCCTTGTTTGTAAAAACAAGGCCTTTTTTATGTCGGCTATAAGAATATGTGTCGAACAAATTGTTAAATTGCTAAGCGTCTAAATTCAATTGAAGGCTTGGCAAACTGCCATTGGTCTTCGAACTTTGCAATAAGGCGCTGAGCAATCAATTGATTATCATACGTTGCAAAGCCGGTATAACTGCTTAAAGTTTTTCGGTAAATGCCTGCTGAAAAATCAACAAGTGTTACCCATTCGCTAAAATTATTTGAATTACCTGGTAGTGATCGTATTTCTACAAAGCTTGATAAGCGTTGTGCGAGATTAATGAGCGGATTAAAATGTCCTGCCCCCGCTTTTCCGTCTTCTAATAAAATTCTGATTTCAGCTTGAGGGTTGTTTTTAGCTAGTTGTAATAACGACTGACTAAACTGCTCATCCTTTAATAAAGAAGAATTAATGGCATTAGACATAATCCAGATTCGGCGTTTTGCTTGCGACAACATGTTTCGGTGTAAAGCTAAGAATTGGGTTTCATCGTGATAGTTGTAAATGGTTTTATCTTGAGATAATACTAATGGTTGGGTTGTCTTTGACTTTTTTTGCTGATTTTCAATTTGGGTTTGTTTATAAACTGAAATAAAATAAGCAGGGCAGGGGTTTTCAAGTTTGAAATGAGTCGTTTGTGCTTTTGAACACGGCTCTTTGGTGACAACAAAACCGAGGTTTTTAAAGAAGTTAAGTTGGCTTTTTTCAGTTTCTAATTTTACTTTTTTGCAGCCAAATCGAACGGTTGTAGTTAACAAATGTAGGGTGAGTTTTTGGCCTAATGACTTTCGTCGATATTCTTTTTTGATAAAAACTGAATGAAGAGTTGCCATGTCATGGAGTGTGCTTAATAGTGCAAAGCCTAAAATAGCCTCATTGTTTGAAACGGTAAAGCAGTGCGCAACTCGATCGGGTTCTGTGCCATATTGTTGAAAATAAGGTGTCAGTGAATTAGGGCTTAGCTGTTGAAGTTGGTCAGCTATCTCCTGACTGAGTGTGTCTTTCGTATAGTGTTTTATCTTAATTAGAGACATGATGTATTAAGCACTCAATGAAATAAAGTAATTCTGGTTATCGAAATATAAACTACCTTACTGCGGTAGGTCTAGTATAAATTGCTTAATTTGTGATCAAATTTAGCATGCTGAAAGCTGATAGCTTGACCCAAGTTGTATTTTATAAAGAGTTTTCATTAATTCAAAATTTACGATTTATTGTTTGTGAGTCACACTTTATGCTTCTTTCAAAATTCACTCATATTGATTTGAATGTGAATTAAAATAATACGACCTCACTTGTATAATGATTGGCATTAATAAATATTAAGCACTGAAGGAAAAGAATGAAATTAGACAATTTCGATGTAAAAACTTTTTTAAGTGACTATTGGCAAAAAAAGCCAATGGTTATACGTCGCGCATTTAGTGACCCATACTGGTTGGAACCAGATGATCTGGCAGGCCTTTCACTTGAAGAAGAGGCGGAGTCCCGGCTGATTATTCAAGAAAAAAATGAATGGAAACTCGAACATGGTCCTTTTGAAGAGGCGCGTTTTTCATCGTTGCCAAAGACGGACTGGACACTATTAGTACAAGGTGTTGATCAGTGGGTGCCTGAAATAAAAGAAATCCTTAGTGGCTTTAGTTTTCTACCGAGCTGGCGCTTGGATGACATTATGGTGAGTTATGCACCAACAGGCGGGACAGTATCACAGCACTATGACTTTTATGATGTATTTTTGATCCAAGGAGAGGGGAGTCGAAAGTGGCAAGTCGGTAGTGTCTGCGGTTCGCACAGTGAGTTAGTGCCCGATATGCCTGTGCGTATTTTAAAAGAGTTTGAGGCTGAGTTGGAAGTAACCTTGAACCCAGGTGATATGCTTTATATTCCTTCTAAGCATGCTCATTTAGGCGTCTCTATTGAAAACAGTTTAACGTATTCCGTTGGGTTTCGATCGCCAAGCATTCGGGATATTGTTGATGGCATGGCGACGACATCGCTAGAAACGTTATTGGAAGATGATCGATATGAAGATTCGATATCGTCTCTAAAGGCCTCAACAGGGGAGATTCCACAATCGTCCATTGAGCAGTTGAAGAGTATGCTTTCTAAAGCCCTTTTGAGTGAAGAGTCGATTTCAGCTTGGTTCGGCAAGTATGTCACTGAGCGGAAATATCCTGATCAGGAGCTTCTATCTTTTGATTCAAGTAATTGGGTTGAACGGATTAATGATGGTGAGATGCTGTATAGAAATTCAGCATCAAGATTTGCATATACAAAGCGTAATGGCTGTACTTTATTCGTTGACGGTCAATCATACACAGTGACCTTGTCATTAGCTGAACAGCTATCTGATTTTGAAGGTATTGACTTACAAGCAATCGAAAACCTAATTAGTGATGCAGACAATTTTTCTACTGTTGAACAGTTGTTGGTTTGCGGGGCTTTAATTTTTGATGAGCTTGGCGATGAAGACGGGATTGAAGGTGAATAAGCGAACTCAGAGATTTGCACACCTGTAAGACAGAGGCATTCTATTAGAAACACTGCTCAGCGCTTAATTCGCCATGCAGTGTTTCTATATTTAGAACTAGATAGTAATAGCTTTAGCTTGAGTCACTGCGTTGCCAATATAGGTTGCAGGCGTTAGTTTTAGTAACTCATCTTTCGCAGACTGAGGAATTTCAAGGGTATTCACGAAAGCTTGAATTGTTTCCTGATTCATCACGTTGCCACGCGTTAAAGCTTTCAATTTCTCATAAGGCTGATCTATTTTATAGCGACGCATGACCGTTTGAATTGGCTCAGCCATGATTTCCCAAGCGTTATCCAAATCAGCCAGAAGCTTTTCAGGGTTGATTTCAAGTTTGTTCAAGCCTTTTAAGGTTGACTGGAAAGCAATTAAACTATGCGCAAGGCCCACCCCTAAATTTCTTAAAACCGTTGAATCTGTCAGATCTCGCTGCCAGCGGGAAATTGGGAGTTTTTCAGCTAAATGGCCAAGAATCGCATTCGCTAAACCCAAGTTACCTTCAGAGTTTTCAAAGTCAATTGGGTTAACTTTATGCGGCATGGTAGAAGACCCTACTTCGCCAGCAATAGTTTTTTGCTTGAAAAACCCAAGTGAAATATAAGCCCAGATGTCTCTGTCGAAATCGATTAAAATCGTGTTGAAGCGCGCTATGGCATCAAATAATTCTGCAATATAGTCATGTGGCTCAATTTGAGTGGTGTAAGGGTTAAAGCTTAAGCCAAGGTTCTCAATAAAGCGTTGGGCATTTGCCGCCCAGTCAACATTTGGGTAAGCCGAGAAGTGAGCATTGTAATTACCCACTGCGCCGTTGATTTTACCTAAAATTTCAACATTCTCTATTTTCGATAATTGAATATTCAAACGCGCCACGACATTGGCAAATTCTTTACCCATCGTCGAAGGTGAAGCTGTCTGGCCATGTGTTCGGCACAGCATTGGCTGTTCAGCGTATTCAAGTGCTAGTTCCTGCATTTTCGCAATCACCGACTTCATTGCAGGCAAGATGCTTTGTTTCAAACCATTTGAAAGCATTAAACCATGGGACAGGTTATTGATGTCTTCTGAAGTGCAAGCAAAGTGAACGAACTCAGAAGCATCTTCAAGTTCTGGAAACTGATCTTTGACGGCAAGTAGTTTTTCTTTAATTAAGTATTCAACCGCTTTTACGTCATGGTTAGTGGTGCTTTCAATATCTTTAACACGCTGAGCATCTTCAAGAGAAAAATTGCTAACAATACTATCAAGAAACGCGCTAGCTTCTTCTGAAAATGGGCTTAGCTCCTCAATTTCAGGGTGGGATGCCAAAGCTTGAAACCAGCGAATTTCTACTTCAACCCGAAACTTGATGAGACCAAATTCGCTGAAGAATTCACGTAGATCGCTAACTTTAGAGCCATAACGGCCATCAATAGGGGAAACTGCGGTAAGGGGAGATAATTGCATTCGTGCTCTCTTGTCTGGTAATTCGAAGTGAAAATACGATTGGTTAAAAATTGGGCGCAATGATACTACAAAATGAGTGTTACATCACAGGGAATGTTCTTTTGGTGTGAGAAGTTTTAACTCTCAGCTTCAATTTGATTGAGCAAAAACTCAGCTTGTTTCGTTAATTCAGCTCTTTTAAAAATAAAATGCCAGCGTCGTCCGCCGACTTGTCGCCATAATGTCGCTGATCTAATGCCAGATAGAAGTAAAGAGCGGATCTTTGCAACATTGAGACCCATGGTTAATAAGCGTTCTTCACCGCTTATTTGGACGCGCAGTTTAAAGGTGCTAATGGTATCAAGATAAATTGAAGCAATACTTTCAAGTACGTTTTCATGTAATAAACCAAAGTGCTGGACTTGATTTTCTGCCCGCTCGAGGCGTTGCCCAATAGCTGACAGCATTTCTTTGTGCTTGTTGAGTTTTGATTCTAGGTGCACAATTGCTAAGGCATAACGTATTGAATTTAAGCGTTTATCAGGATTTGTTTTGTTTAAAAGATTACGTACTTGTTCAAGGCCTTGTTTGAGATTAGCCGCTTTACCGAAAACATCTAAAGCATTTTTTGGGTCACTAATAAATAAACTGCTTAAAGAAGTCTCCAGAACTTGTTCATCACATCGGCCTTTTTGAGCAATGCTCTCAATGGCTTCCATTGCCTGAAATAAACCCGCTAGAGCGATGACCTGTTCTTGAGATTTATTCACTTAAAGGTCTCCTCAATAATACCACCCCCTAAGCATCGGTCGTCTTGATAGAATGCAATTGATTGTCCTGGCGTGACAGCACGCTGACCTTGAGTAAAGCTTACAATATAGCCTTCATTAGAGACTCGTTCGATGATGCAATCTTGGTCAGCTTGTCGGTAGCGTACTTTAGCTTTACAAGTGAAGGGTAGGTCGGTTGGTGCGTCATTGATCCAATCAATAGCAAGTGTACTTAGGCTATTACTATAAAGTAGTGGGTTCTTGGTACCTTGAACAACAACCAAAACATTGCGGTCTAAATCTTTTTTCGTCACATACCAAGGCGACTCGTCATAGTTCTTTAGTCCGCCAATACCCAAACCTTGGCGCTGACCTATGGTGTGATACATCAGTCCGTTATGACGGCCAATGACATCGCCAGAATCAGTTTCGATATTACCGGGTTGCGCAGGAAGATACTGTTTTAGAAAATCTGTGAATTTTCTTTCACCAATAAAACAAATTCCCGTACTATCTTTTTTATTGTGAGTGATTAAATCATGCTCTTCTGCAAGTTTGCGCACAACAGGCTTTTCTAGCTCGCCTACGGGGAATAAGGTGCGTGCTAATTTACTTTCATTAACGGCATGAAGAAAATAACTCTGATCTTTATTGTCATCGAGACCTTTCAATAGATAGGTTTGGCCATCCTGCTCAGACCGTCTGACATAATGACCTGTTGCAATATAATCAGCACCTAAAGTCGTCGCGTAATCCAGAAAAGCTTTAAACTTGATTTCTTTATTACACAGGATATCGGGGTTCGGGGTTCGACCCGCTTTATATTCCTGTAAAAAATGTTCAAAAACACCATCCCAGTATTCAGCCGCAAAATTTGCGGTATGTAAATGAATGCCAAGTTTGTCGCTTACCGCTTGGGCATCTTTCAGGTCTTCAATGGCCGTGCAGTAATCTGTGCCGTCATCTTCATCCCAGTTTTTCATAAACAGGCCTTCAACTTGATAGCCCTGTTGTTGAAGCAGGAGAGCTGAAACGGAGGAGTCTACGCCCCCAGACATACCGACAATGACACGAATATTGCTGTTTGGATTCATAGTTTTTGGTTTATAGTCGCAGGATGTTAGAAAAAGCTAGGAATGAATTCTACCTTGTTGTACTGAGGATTGCATAGAGAAATGCTGACGATAGAAACCTTGAACCTCTTCAAAGACCTGTTTTGCTATTTCGCCACGTATGATGCCATGCAAATGAAAATCCACTTCTTTGTACTGTTTTTGCTTTGATTGAATAATTTTATAGATTTTTTGGCTACTTTGAACATCCACTTTAGGGTCATCTGTAGCATGAATAAGCAGTGTTGGGATAGAGATGCTTGAAAGTGACTGGCACACATTTTCCATCAACCGTTTAATTTGAACGATACTGTTAACTGGGCAGCGTAAATAGTTAATATGTGGGTTGTCGGCGTGATTGGTTGCGAATTCTTTTCGCCACCGGCGAGTCTTGATGACTTTTCCAAGAATGCTGTCGTCCCAAAAATGAGAGAGTTGGTTCCAGTGATTCACAGGTTCTGCAAAATGTGTTGAAAACTTTTTAAATTTAAGGGGAGCGCTGATGCTAATCAGTGTTTCAAAAGCTTCTGGCTTTTGAGTGACCTGAAAAAGAGCCACGGATGCACCGGTAGAAAAACCTGCAATGGAAATATGTTCGCAGCATGCTTTCAAAATTTCGTGTCCACGATCAACAGAATCCACCCATTCACTTGCATTTCTTTGAGACAGGTCATTGGCGGAAGTGCCGTGGCCTGCCATTCTAGGGGCGTATACGGTATAGCCAAGCGCATAAAGGTATTCGGCCCATTCTCTAACTTCTTCAGGCGCAGCCATTAAGCCATGAATAAGCAGTACGCCGTGTTGAGCGTTTTCGTTATGGAGTAGATAGGGTTGGCCTATGCTTTTCGGTTTGCTTTCACCTTCAAGGTAATACTGATGATATTCGTCTTCAAAAAGCTGTCGTTCTTGTTCGATCAAGTTCTTGCAAAGATTGGAAAGGCTGATAACAAAATTCCTATTAAAAGCAAACTCAGGCCGCAATAGATGCGGCAGAGAACGCACTATAAATCAGTGCATAATGGCAAGCGCCGCCCACTAAAACCATGACATGAAATAGCTCATGAAAACTAAAAATTCCGGGCATTAATAATGGTTTTTTAATCGCATAAAACAGAGCGCCAGCAGTAAAAGCGGCACCGCCAGCGAATAGTAATGTCGCTTGATCTGTCGTCATTGCATCAAGTATTTGTGAGATAGGAAATACCAACATCCAGCCCATAATTAAAAAGATTACTGCGTAAAGCATTCTTGGGGCACGAGGAAAAAATATTTGTGAACAAGCCCCGAAAGCAACTAAGCCCCATTGTATGGAAATCATCGGCAAGCGCCAGTTATCATCTAAAAAGAAATAACATATTGGCGTGTAGGAGCCGGCAATCATGCAAAAGATAGCCAGACGATCCATCTTTCGCCAAAAGGAAAGCTCGTTCTCTTGTTGCTTGAAAGCATGATAAAGTGAACTGGCAGAGAATAAGAAAATAATTGAACAACCATAAACTAATGCAGTGATGACCATGGAAGCAGATTCGGTTGCCGTGCTAACTAAAAAGATGGTTCCAATGACGGCTGCAATCATTCCTGCAAGGTGTGAATAAAAGTTGAATGCTTCTTGGGATTTTACCACTTTGATCCTCTTTTCATTAAAGGCTGTTACAAATAATGATTAACGTAGGTCCTGACCGGTACTTTAAGTCAGGGTAGTTTTAAACAATCTACAGACTTTAGACTTTTTTAAGTAATATGGAACAAGTACGGCAGTGCTTTTACAAAACTTTTACATAAGCTTATATGAATGAAATGGTACTTCTGAGGAAAGGTGAAATTATAAAATGCCCAAAATTAAACTAATGCCCAATGCGATATTTATTTTTATATTTTCGTTAGTCGCATTGCTTTGCTCTTTTGTACTATATATCTATTGGTACATAGAAATTAGCAGTGGTTTAGATGATGTTGTACTCAAATTTGACCTAGACCCACGTCAGGTTTTTGAGTCCCAACCTGCTGTGGTCGTGGTTGTGCTCTCTTTATTGGCCGGTTTGATTTTTATGGGGCTGTCGATGACGTTTATTTATAATTTGAAAACGCAGCAGCTTTATCGACTTCAAAATAATTTTATTAACAATTTCACCCACGAACTGAAAACGCCTGTTACCTCATTAAAACTCTATCTTGAAACATTTTTAAAACATGATTTAAGCAAAGAAGAGCAAAAAAAGTGTGTTAATTTCATGCTGCAGGATGTACATCGCTTGTCAGATAACATTAGTAATATCTTGGACCTGGGGCGAATTGAGAGTCGGCACTTTCAGGGCGAATTTGTGAAACATGAACTAGGTTCTTTTGTTGCTGACTTCTATGATAAAAACGCCTACCTGTTTCAAGATGCTTCAATTAGGGTTGAAGTGCCTGAAGGAGATAAATTTTACGTATCAATTAACGAATCATTATTTGAAATGTTGTTGATCAATTTGGCGTCAAACGCCATCAAATATAATGAGTCGGACAGACCTGAATTAGTGGTTATGTTTGACAAAAACATAAAGTCTATCAATATGCAGTTTTCTGACAATGGCGTAGGGATTGAGCGCGGGCAGGCAAAAAAGATATTTAAAAAATTCTATCAGACGGCGCGTTCAAATATTAAATCAACGCAGGGGAGTGGTATCGGCTTGTACCTTGTACAAAATATAGTTCTGGCGCATAAAGGAAAAATTAAGGTGAAAAGTTCCGGTGTGGGGCGTGGTGCCACATTTACAGTGTCACTGCCAGTGGCTAATTTACCGGGTGAAAATTCATGAGCGCTGTTGAGCATAAACCGAGTAAGCGTATTTTAGTGGTTGAGGATGAACATCATATTGCTGAAGGGCTCCGTTTAAACCTCCAGCTTCAAGGTTATGAAGTATTGATCGCTGAAACGGGAACGTCAGGTTTGAGTGCATGGAAGCAGTGGGAGCCTGATTTAATTGTTCTGGATATCATGCTACCCGGCATTGATGGTATTTCTGTCTTAAAAAGTATTCGTCTAGAAGATGAGCGATTACCTGTGTTGATACTCTCTGCTAAAAATTCAGCAGAGGATCGGGTAAAAGGTTTGGTTTTAGGTGTGGATGATTATCTATCCAAACCATTTAATCTGGATGAATTTTTATTACGGGTGGAAAGGCTTTTAAAACGAAATAGCTGGGTGAAAGAAGAGTCTAAACCTGAGGTTGAAAGGCTTACGGATTCCTACATTTTTGGGGATAATAAAATTGAATTCGGAAAGAGTTTAGCTGTATGTAAAGGTGAGCAGCTGACGCTGACCGAGCAGGAGATACGTTTGCTTCGATTATTTATTGCTAACCGGGGGCGAGCACTTAGTCGGGGTGAAATACTTGAACTTGCGTGGGGCTTTTCAAAAAGTTTAACGACAAGAACGGTGGATAACTTTGTAGTGCGATTCAGAAAGTATTTTGAAGATGATCCCAAGAATCCGGTTTATTTTAAAAGCCGCCGCTCAGTTGGCTATGTATTTGATCATTGATTGTTTTTTTAAATTCAGCACCGTTTTGTGTTCATCCCCGCTTCAGGAAAATTAAATAAAAATAAATAACCCTTTTTGGATCGACCTTCGTTTATAGCTTTTGACCATGTTTTAGAAATCTTAAACATGCCATCAAAACACGAAGGAAATCAGCATGAAAACAATTACAACTATACAAACGAAAACAGAAACGAAATTAATGCTACCAGTATTGCTTTCTGCGCTGGTCGGTTGTGCCTCAAATCATGACTTAAAAGTAGATCAAAGCAATGCAAAGAATACAACGGTTATTACCAAACCAGAAGTGAGGATTGAGAAAGACGAAGTACATATCGATCTACAAGAAAACTCACTACCAGTTCAACAAGCCGTATCTTATGACCTCTATCAGAGTGTTGTTGCCCCTCAGCGTTTATATAAACGAAAGCACCTAGCAAACAAAACAAGTGAGTCATCAAGAGGTCAGGCTTTGAGTCATCTCAGTCACTTTGCTCCGGTTGATAGTGTTCCAGTTTACTATCAGGACACAGACCGCGAACAATATGCCTCTATTGAACAGAGCGCCATTAAACAGGTTGCCCTTCATCCTGTGTCGACGTTTAGCGTTGATGTCGATACAGGCAGTTATACCAATATAAGACGTATGCTTTCACAGGGTTCGTTACCCCCTGTAGATGCTGTACGCATTGAAGAAATGATTAATTATTTTGATTATGGGTATCAAGCGCCAATATTCTTGGAAAATGATTTAGAAAAGAACGACCCGTTTAGTATTCATACAGAGCTAGCGCTTTCACCATGGTCGGAGGATCATGCACTTTTGAGAATTGGATTGAAAGGCTATGAACCTGCACCGCGAGATCGCCCATCATCGAATTTAGTATTCCTGCTGGATGTGTCAGGCTCAATGAACTCTCCAGATAAACTACCCTTACTAAAAAAGTCTTTGGTCTTGTTAAGCAAGCAGCTTAAATCCGATGATAAAGTTTCAATTGTTGTTTATGCCGGAGCATCCGGCATTGTTCTTGAACCGACAGACGGAAACCAAACGTTGACAATTGAGCAAGCTCTGGAAAAACTGTCTGCTGGTGGGTCCACGAATGGTCAAGCAGGCATACAGCTGGCTTACCAATTGGCGAAAAAGAATTTTAATCCCTCCGGGATTAATCGCGTGATTTTAGCAACGGACGGGGATTTTAATGTTGGCACAAGTAGCGTCGCTGCACTCAAAGAGCTGATCGAACGAAAAAGAGAAGAAGGCATCTCCCTCACAACTCTGGGGTTTGGCACCGGGAATTACAATGATCATCTAATGGAGCAATTAGCAGATGTTGGTAATGGTAACTATGCCTATATAGATTCACTTAATGAAGCTCGTAAAGTGTTAGTAGAGGAACTGTCTGCAACCTTAATGACCATCGCAAAGGATGTTAAAATACAGGTCGAATTTAACCCCAGTATTGTTAAAGAATATAGATTACTCGGTTATGAGAATAGAGCGCTTGCAAGGGAAGACTTCAATAATGACAACGTAGACGCTGGCGAAGTGGGGGCGGGGCATACGGTGACAGCGCTTTATGAAATTGTGCTTCAAGGTAGTAATAGTAAAAGGGTTGATCCGTTACGCTACCAGCGTCACGCTTCGCCAGAAATCAATCTTACAGATAAAGTGTCAGGCGAACTCGCATATATTAAGTTCCGGTATAAGAATTTGAATTCAACGAAAAGTAAGCTCATTTCTCGTCCAATAGTCACGCCAAAGCAACTTGTCAGTTTTGAAAATGCTTCAGAAGACTTCAGGTTTTCCGCAACGGTTGCGCAGTTTGGTGAATCATTAAGGCGCAGTAAATATGTGACAGAACTGGATTATGAATCAATAATCAACCATGCTTTAAATTCGAAAGGCTCGGATCCTTTTGGCTACCGGAGCGAATTTATTCAGTTGGTGAGGCTGGCTTCAAATCTGTAGCCATATGCGTATAGCGATAGTGGTCAAAACAAGGCGTGAATATGAATCATTCAAATAAAACTGATGAATCACTCATGCAGGCTTATGCTCAGGGCGATGTTGCGTCTTTTGAAGCTTTGTATCAAAAGCATAAGGACGCACTTTATCGCTATGTCGTGAGGCAAGTCTCCAATATGGACCTTGCGCATGACCTGTACCAAGAGTGCTGGAGTAGAATCATTAAATCGGCTGATTCATATACTCATGATGCCAAATGGACGACTTGGGCCTACCGCATTGCGCACAACCTTATCGTAGATCATTATCGAAGTTTAAAACCGATTGACTCAGAGCTTGAAATCGAATCGAATTCGTATGCTCCTGATCGTGTTTATGATCAAGAGCAGCTATCGGAACAGCTAAACCACTGCATGTCGAAGTTGCCTGCGGTGCAGTGTGAAGTGTTTGTCCTTAGTCAAGAAACTGACCTGACCTTAAAAATGATTGCTCACGTCGTTGACGCTTCACATGAAGCAGTTAAAACACGACTTCGATATGCACGATCTGGCCTACAAACATGCTTAGCAAAATTTGGTCTTTACTCCTCAAAAAGCTTATCTGACTCAGGTATGCAAACATGAATAAACACGACTCAGAAGACGAGCTTCTTGACCAACTATACTCAAAGTCGGCAAAAGAACAGCCACCAAGTCGCTTGGATAAAAAAATTCTGGCAGAAGCGAAAGCGCGTTATCAGCCGGGAACTTTAGCTGCTTCATTTAAGTGGCAGCGAATTTTGTCCGTCGCAGCAGTCATGGTTTTGTCTATTTATGTGTTCTTCGATGTCAATGACAATCGAATGCCCAGTATTAATTCAGAACTGTATTATCAACAGGAGAGAACGCCAAACGCCTCTTCTTACACATCTGATGAGCATGATTTACGGCGTAAGATGAAATCTAAAGAGGCAAAAAAAGTACAACAAAAAGCATCAAGGAAATCGGCTGAAATAGAAGCGAATAAATTTATGGCAGATGAGATGCTTGAACAAAGCGCTGAATTAGACGTTAAACCAGAAAGCGCCATTCAAGGCCAAAGTGAAATTAGTATGGAAGCGTCGAAGACCTTTTCGGCTCCGGAACCGCAACAACAAAAGCGTGATCTCAGCACGAATCATGAATTGGCTGCTTCTATAGAAGAGCACTCCGAACTTTATGATGCAGATCTTGATAGCAAGGAGACAGTTTCATCAGAGGCGGCTAGAAAACAAAAACAGCGTATAGACAGCAGCGTATCTGAACTTGCTTCAGTACCAAACGCTTTACCTGAAAATGCATCACATGAAGCTGAAAAAATGATTAAGGAAATCCAACAACTGTTAGCAAATGGAGACCTAGAAGCCGCAAAAATACTATACGATAAGTTCAAGCTAAGTTTTCCTGAGCGCACAGTTCCGACTTTAATCGAGCACTCTCTTCAAAAATAGGAAAGTACTAAATACCCAATTAATGGATCAATTAATTGGGTTTCTCACTCCAAAGCCAACCTACTTTTGTAATAGTTATTGGGTAAGCTAAAGAAAATCGAGAGGGCTTGATGTTTTTCCTTTTGAAAAGTTTGCGGTATGGGTGTATATCATCGTAGTTGACACATCACTGTGACCTAACAATAACTGAAGTGTGCGAATGTCCATGCCTCGTTCAAGGTTATGTGTTGCAAAACTATGTCGAAAAGTATGGCAAGTAACGCGTTTTGGAATATTTACTTTTCTAGCCGTATTTCTAACTGTTTTTTGAAGTGTCGACTCATGCAAGTGATGGCGACGAATAATTTTCGACTTAGGGTCAACAGAAAGTTTTGTGCTGGGGAAAATATACTGCCACACCCACTGTTTGTCGCTTTTCCCATATTTTTTAACAAGCTCCGCAGGCATATAAACACTACCGTAACCATTCTGTAAATCTAACTCATGCTGAGATTTAACATCAGAAATTTGTTGTTTCAAACTATTAGCGACCCTAACAGGAAGAGGTACGATTCGTTCTTTGTTGCCTTTCGCGTTTCTTATGATGATTTGCTGATAGCCGAAATCGACATCTTGTATGCGTAATCTCACAGCCTCCATTAATCTTAAGCCGCCGCCATATAGTAACGATACAAGTAATAATTGAACGCCGGTCATAGTATTTAGCATTGTCGAAACTTCGTCTGTTGTCAGTACGACAGGCAATTTGTGCCTCTTTTTTGCTTTGATAAATGCACTTAAGTCACCGAGTTCAATCGTCAGCACTGATTTGAAGTAAAAAGAAATTGCATTTAATGCAAGTGCTTGTGTAGCTGACGAAACCCCTTTATCGACTGCCAGATATGATAAATAAGCAATCACGCTTTGATCATCAAGGGCCTCAGTCTTGAGGTTTACATTAAACTTCAGGAAGCGGTTGATCCAATGGACATACGTCTTCTCAGTTCGAATGCTGTACCCTTTTGCTCTAATAACATAAATAAGCTTTTCAATTTCTGGTCCATTGTGGGCAACACCTATAATGTCTAAGTCTGAACTTGATTGTTTCTTGATCGGAGTGTTGTTCCGAGCTAATGTCACATGATCACGCTCAAGTTCTTTGCAGGACATCTTCCAGTATTCCCAGTCAATTTCATTGCATAAAGGTGAATGGATACTTAAAAAAAGAAATTTGAGCGCATCAAAAGCCTGCCGTTTTTGCCAAGGTTTCAACTGTGTATTTTCTAATATTCTGGAAAGGTATTTTGATAGAGTTTTTTGAGTGTGGCTCTTCAGACGAATTTCCGTATAACATCTGATGAATTGTTCGCAATGCTGAATATACCAACGATATGTAGTAGGTTTAACTTTATACTCTTCTAAAAGCGCTATGTAATTGTTCCAAAAACGTTTTTCACTGCTATCCGTGACGTTCGACATACTAAAATCCTTATAATAAAGTTACAATCCATTGTAAAATTCAAAAGACATTATACGGACTCCGTCTAATACTGTGAAATATGGATTCCGTCTAATAAACTGTTATGCGTAAAAAAGAATGAATAAACTACTGCTGATCTTCTCACTAGCTTTTTCTTGTTTCGCTTCTGCCGATGAGCAGTACAAGTGGAATAAGTTATGTATTCCGTCTGAGCAAGTAACGCAAAAATTTATGGGTGTCGAATTAACTGACTCTAACAGGGCTAAAGTTACAATCGACGCAGAGCAAGTTGCTCATGATGTAATTGGCTATAAAACCTCTGGCGTAGGCACGTTCGGTAGTGAAATTATTCACCCATTAATTCTCACTGTTCAAGACCAATCACAATACATCAAAGAGGCTCATTCGCATCTAGCTAACTTTAGCCAAGGCACAGGTAGGTTCCAAAAAGTTAAGCTGGTCACAGAGCAACAAGGCGCTTTCGTTAAAACGTTTGAACAATTTCCAAACGGTATACTAAACAACGATTTTTGGTGGGTAACAAAAGTAAAAGCAGGTAGTAAAGTGCCAGTGGATGCCGCAAGCAATTGGTTCTTTGGTTCGTGCTTCCTAGCCAACAAAACTTGTAATAGGCTAGTTTATACAAATAATTATGCAGTCGAGTTTTCTTACCACTTTGACAACTCAGGTGTGGTAACAGACATCGAAGAATTTATAAAAAACAAAATCAACAACTGGGAAACATCGTGCAAATCCGCATAACCAAGTGCTCTTGCGGACTCGCTTCGCTCGCGCGCAAAGCACGGCGTTATGTGTAAATAGGGTTGTGAACACAGAATGATTAAGTTTGTTTTCAGCATCTTCTTGGTTATTTATCTAAGCGGTTGTAGCACGTTAGTTACGCACGTAGGTTATACAGTTGGTGA
>Ga0105348_1000517_pt1 | contig 28895 bp, 24 predicted proteins | sample EN8Hudsemesocosm_2_FD_83504 | JGI IMG/M metagenome (GOLD analysis project Ga0105348, IMG submission 83504) | Methane-oxidizing microbial communities from mesocosms in the Hudson Canyon - EN8C Hudson Canyon | ecosystem: Environmental > Aquatic > Marine > Cold seeps | place: Hudson Canyon... | reverse complement strand
TGGCTATATTGTTGTTTCTACAGATCGTGGTCTTTGTGGCGGTTTAAATGTTAACGCTTTTAAAGCGGTGGCAAAAGAAATAGCAGACTGGAAATCCAAAGACGTTGATGTTGAGTTTTGTGCAGTCGGCAAAAAAGCAGCGGCGTTCTTTAATAATTATGGCGGCAATGTTTCTGCTGTGATGACTGGTTTAGGTGATAAACCTGAAATCAGCGAATTAATTGGTGGCGTTAAAGTGATGTTAGACGCCTACGCTGATGAAAAGATTGATCGTTTGTTTATTGTTTACAACAACTTTGTGAACACAATGACGCAAACGCCAGTTATCAATCAGTTGTTACCTTTAAAGGCCGACGACGAAAAGCAGTATACCCATAAGTGGGATTACATTTATGAGCCAGAGGCGAAACAAATTCTTGATGGCTTGATGGTTCGTTATATCGAATCTCAGGTGTATCAGGGTGTTGTTGAAAATAATGCCTGTGAGCAAGCTGCCCGAATGATTGCTATGAAGAGCGCTACCGATAATGCTGGTGATTTAATTGACGAACTTGAAACGATTTATAACAAGGCCCGTCAAGCAGCGATTACTCAGGAAATTTCTGAGATTGTTAGTGGTGCTGCAGCTGTTTAATAGTAAGCATACTGCATAAAAGAATTAGTTTTTAAAGGTTTAAACCGACACTGTATTAAGTCGGTGTGGGTTTTAAAATTTTAAAGTTAGAGAGGAACCGGAAATGAGTAGCGGTCGTATCGTACAAATCATCGGTGCCGTAATCGATGTGGAATTCCCGCGTGATTCCGTGCCAAAGGTGTATGACGCACTTAAAGTTGAATCAAAGGGTATTACCTTAGAAGTTCAACAACAGCTTGGTGACGGCGTAGTTCGTTCTATTGCTATGGGTTCATCGGAAGGTCTATCTCGCGGCCTTGATGTTGCAAACACCAACGCACCAATTACTGTACCTGTAGGTACAGAGACATTGGGTCGTATTATGGATGTTCTTGGCGAACCAATTGACGAAAAAGGTCCAATTGGTGAACAAGATCGTATGCCGATCCACCGTAAAGCGCCTACTTACGCAGAACAAGCTGCTGCCGACGAGTTGTTGGAAACAGGTATCAAGGTTATCGACCTAGTATGTCCGTTTGCTAAGGGTGGTAAAGTTGGTCTGTTCGGTGGTGCTGGTGTTGGTAAAACCGTAAATATGATGGAGCTTATCCGTAATATTGCGATTGAGCACTCAGGTTACTCTGTGTTTGCAGGTGTAGGTGAGCGTACTCGTGAGGGTAACGATTTCTATCATGAGATGACTGATTCGAATGTAATCGATAAGGTATCTCTGGTTTATGGTCAGATGAATGAGCCTCCAGGTAACCGTTTACGTGTTGCTTTGACTGGCTTGACCATGGCGGAGAAATTCCGTGATGAAGGCCGTGATGTACTACTATTCGTAGATAACATTTATCGTTACACCTTGGCAGGAACAGAAGTATCTGCATTGCTAGGGCGTATGCCTTCTGCTGTGGGCTACCAGCCAACTCTTGCTGAAGAGATGGGTGTACTGCAAGAGCGTATTACCTCTACGAAGACGGGTTCTATTACTTCTATTCAAGCAGTATATGTACCAGCGGATGACTTAACAGATCCATCCCCTGCTACTACCTTTGCTCACTTGGATGCAACCGTTGTATTGTCTCGCCAAATTGCAGAACTTGGTATTTACCCTGCGATTGACCCACTAGACTCTTCTTCACGTCAGCTTGACCCGCTTGTTATTGGTCAAGAGCACTATGAAGTAGCACGTGGTGTACAGGCAATCCTTCAGCGTTATAAAGAACTGGAAGATATCATTGCTATCTTGGGTATGGATGAGCTTTCAGAAGAAGATAAGCAATCGGTAACTCGTGCACGTAAAGTGCAGCGTTTCTTATCGCAGCCTTTCTTCGTTGCTGAAGTATTTACTGGCTCTCCAGGTAAATACGTATCGCTTAAAGATACTATCCGTGCATTTAAAGGTATTTTGGCTGGTGAGTACGATGAATTACCAGAACAAGCCTTCTATATGGTTGGTACTATCGAAGAAGCGGTAGAAAAAGCAAAAGATATGTAATTGATTGGCACCCTACTTTCAAAACCACCAAGTATTAGGTGCATGAAATCTAGGGTGCAATCAGTTTAGGGTATAGCTCTTGGAGCTTAAAAACAGAGGCAACTTACATGGCGATTACAGTGCACTGTGATATCGTGAGTGCGGAAGAATCCATGTTCTCAGGTTTGGTGGAAATGGTTGTTGCCACCGGTACTGTTGGGGATCTTGGTATTGCGCCGGGACATGCGCCCTTGTTAACTGAACTTATTCCTGGTCCAGTTCGGGTTAAAACACAGTCAGGTGAAGAGCAGTTATTCTACGTTTCTGGTGGCTTCTTGGAAGTGCAACCAAATGTAGTAACTATTTTGGCCGATACCGCAGCACGAGCTGACGATGTTGATGAAGCTGCAGCCATTGAAGCTAAGCGTAAAGCGGAGCATGACATGGAAAACCGCGGTGGTGATTTCGACTACTCACGTGCAGCAGCCCAATTGGCTGAAGCATCTGCAAGATTACGTGTGGTGCAGCAGTTACGTGGCCACAGTCGGTAATCGAGTCGTAGCGACGACCTGTTAGTTTATAAAGGGCAGCTTAGGTTGCCCTTTTTTTATTTGAAGTACACCAATTTTAATTTAACTTGAAACTTACTTTGATGAATATAGATATTGTTATTTTAGCGGCGGGCAAAGGGACTCGCATGAAGTCGGCTTTACCTAAGGTTTTACATAAGCTTGCAGGTAAAAACCTTCTAAATCATGTGATTGATGCGGCACATTCAATAGACTCATCCAAGTTACACATAGTGGTAGGTCATCAGGCCAAGGCAGTTGAACAAGCCATTGATAATAATGCGATAAATTGGATAGAACAAACTGAACAGCTAGGTACCGGTCACGCGGTACAACAGGCATTACCGAATATTGATACCGATGGTAAAGTTCTGATTCTATATGGCGATGTGCCACTTATTACTCCAGAAACATTACAAACGCTTGTTAATACAGCGGATGAAAGCACGTTAGCGCTGTTAACCGTATCAATGGATGATCCAACGGGTTACGGAAGAATAATTCGTGATAGTGACAGTAATGTTGTCGGTATTGTTGAACATAAAGATGCTTCAGAAGCACAGCATGCTATAGCTGAAGTGAATACAGGCATACTTGCTTTGAATTCAGACAAGCTGCATGAATGGTTACCACAGCTTAATAATGACAATAGTCAGCAAGAATATTATCTTACCGATATTATAGCTATGGCTGCTAATGCAGGAATAGTCGTAAAAGCAGTTCATCCTAATAGCGTTTACGAGGTTCAGGGTGTCAATGATCGTTGTCAGCTTAACGAATTAGAGCGCTGGTATCAGCTGCAACGCGCTAATAATCTAATGCTTGAAGGGGTGACTTTGGCTGACCCTGCTCGTGTTGATGTAAGAGGAACATTAACAACGGGAAAAGATGTGATTATAGATATTAACGCCATTTTTGAAGGCCGTGTTGATATTGCAGATAATGTTGTTATTGGTCCAAATGTTCTAATTAGAAACTCATCGATTGGAGCTGGTACTCATATAGAAGCCAATACTGTCATCGAAGATGCAGTTATTGAAAATAGTTGTACGATCGGCCCCTTTGCTCGAATACGTCCTGGTACCAAATTAGAAGATGGCGCTAAGGTGGGTAATTTTGTTGAAACCAAAAAAAGCACTATAGGTAAAGGAGCCAAAGTTAATCACTTAACTTATATTGGTGATGCAGAGATTGGTGCTGGCACAAATATTGGTGCTGGTACGATCACTTGTAACTATGATGGCGTTAACAAATTTAAAACCAATATTGGTAAAAATGTTTTTATTGGTTCGAACTCATCACTGGTTGCACCCGTTAATATTTCTGACAATGCTACTGTTGGTGCTGGCTCTACAGTCACCAAAGATATAAATGAAGGTGAACTAGCTATCGGCCGAGGTAAACAAAAAAATATCCGTGGTTGGGCTCGCCCTTCAAAGAAATAATCGGAAAAGTAAGTTGTTATTGATAGGGATTTATTAAGAGGTTTTTATGTGTGGAATTGTTGGTGGCGTAGCTCAACGTGAGATTTCCGGTATTTTATTGGAAGGTTTGAAGCGTTTGGAGTATAGGGGTTATGACTCTGCAGGTATGGCGGTATTGAACCAGAGTACTCAGACAGTTTCTCGCCATCGTGAGCTTGGCAAGGTCTGTGAGCTAGATGCTGCAATTACTCAAGCACCGTTATCCGGTTCTATTGGTATAGCACATACCCGTTGGGCTACACATGGAAAACCTAGCCAAAATAATGCACATCCACATATGTCAGGGAATAAACTGACTCTTGTTCATAATGGTATTATCGAAAACTACGAAGAATTGAGGGAACAGTTACAGGCTAAAGGTTATCAGTTTCTTTCTGAAACTGATTCAGAAGTTGTCGTACATTTAATCGATGAAATCTTAAAAACATCTACTAGCTTATTTGATGCCGTTAAAACGGCGATTAAATCACTAGAAGGCGCTTACGGTCTAGGTGTAATGCATAGTGATTTTCCCAATGAAATCGTTACTACGCGTAAAGGTAGCCCGCTTGTTATAGGTGTCGGTATTGGCGAAAATTTTATTGCCTCAGACCAACTGGCGCTGCTACAAGTTACCGATCGATTTATTTTTCTCGAAGAAGGCGATATTGCTAGGATTACTTTAGACGATATTCGGATTGAAGCGGAAAATGGCGAACCTGTCGAACGTGAGACTGTTCAATTTGAGCATGGAATTGATGCTGCGGACAAAGGAGAGTATAGACACTATATGCTCAAAGAAATTTTTGAGCAGCCTAAAGTTATTGCAGATACTTTAACTGGCAAAATTAGCGATACACGGTTACTTGAACAAGCTTTCGGTACTGAAGCCGAAAAAATATTTGATACAGTAAAAGCGGTTCAAATTGTGGCTTGTGGCACGAGTTTTCATTCAGGGCTTGTCGCCAAATATTGGATTGAGTCCTTAGTCGGTATTCCTTGCCAAGTTGAAGTAGCTAGTGAATTTAGATACCGAAAAGTTGCCGTAATCGAAGATTCTTTGTTTATAACGATTTCACAGTCAGGTGAAACTGCCGATACCTTGGCTGCGCTACGACTAGCAAAGCAACAAGGTTATAAATCGTCTTTAGTGATCTGTAATGTTCCTGGTAGTAGTTTAGTTCGTGAATCTGACTTGGTATTTATGACCAATGCTGGTCCTGAGATTGGTGTAGCTTCAACTAAGGCTTTTACTACACAGCTATCTGCTCTACTGTTACTTACATTAGCTTTGGGTCGTCGTTTTGGCTTATCTGAAGAAAAGGAACAGCAAATAGTACAGGGCTTACATTCGTTACCGACATTAATAGAAAATGCGTTGGCACTGGACGATAAAATCAAGGAAGTGTCTGAAGACTTTGCTGAAAAGCATCACGCATTGTTTTTAGGTCGTGGGAGTCTTTACCCTATTGCACTGGAAGGTGCGCTTAAGCTTAAGGAAATTTCGTATATTCATGCAGAGGCATATCCTGCGGGTGAGCTTAAACACGGTCCTTTAGCCTTAGTTGATTCAGACATGCCGATTATTACTGTGGCGCCTAATAATGAGCTTTTAGATAAGTTGAAATCCAATTTAGAAGAAGTTAAAGCCAGAGGTGGTAAGCTATACGTGTTTGCGGATAGTAAGGTTAAGATGGAAGAAGATGAAAGCTGTAAGGTTATTGCTATGCCTGAGGTTGATGAAATACTAGAACCTATCTTCTATATCTTACCTCTGCAGTTGCTCTCATATCATGTCGCTGTGTTAAAAGGCACGGATGTTGATCAGCCCAGAAATTTGGCAAAATCAGTTACTGTTGAATAACACGTAATGTTAAGACATCGAAAAGCCGCTTACCCCACAGGAAGCGGCTTTTTTAAATTCTCCATTTATTATTTTTGTTTTGGCTTTAAAGTAATTAGACGAGTTACTTGATCTCGTCGAACGTATAGTCCTTAAGCTGCTCCCGTAACTCCTTTTCTTCGAAGTGTTTTTCTATGGCAAGGCGTGCAGCCAGAGATTTCTGTGCCGCTGTTTGTTTAACGACCTCAGCAGGCTCACTTTCTATCGGTTCGAAGATCTCCTGGATGGTGCTTTGCACTGTTGAATGGTGTCCATTTTGCATCATAGTAATACCCTCTTAGACTATGAGAACCGCGGTGCGATTCCAGATACGCTGCTACGCTTCTAATGTCGAAGATTTCAGCAACCTGCTCAAGGCACTTTATGTGTAATTTATTAAAGTTTTGTTTCGTTTGTAAATAGCTGTATCAAAACGAGCGTATGATTCTATTTGATAAAGCTGTCACTAAGTTTTAAATAGCGTTCGCTAATTTGGCGAAACTCCTTTTTATTTACGACCTCTTCTGCTGTTGGCCAAGAACTACCAACGCTAATAACATTATGTAATTGTGCATATTCCTTTATATTATTTAGTGCTATCCCTCCTGTTGGACAGAAGCTTAATAGAGGAAAAACTGATGAAATTTGCCTTATATAGGGCGCACCACCCAAAAAATTTACCGGGAATATCTTGAGTGTATTAAAGCCTAGATTCTGTAAATACATTATTTCAGAAGGCGTAGCGGCACCCGGTAGATAATGGACATCGAGCTCTTTGACCAGCGCTATTACTGAATCATCAATGCCTGGGCTTACGAAAAACTCAGCTCCTTTATCATACGCTTGTTTAAATAAATCAACTGAAGTGATTGTCCCAGCACCAATGGAAGTATCCGTAAATTTTTTTACTAGGTGCTCTAAAATCGACAGCGAATTAGGGGTTCGTAGAACGATTTCTATCGCCTTGCATCCGCCTTCTATTAAGGCACTAGCAGCCAGCTCCGCATCTTGAAGGCTAGGCGTATTCAATATTGGGATGACTGGTATTTTGTTTAAAAATTTTTGCATATCAGAGACTATTTGATGTAGTTAGTTTAAGTGTAATGCAAAACTGTACTAGGTCACTTATACCGGCGTGTTTGGAAAAGTCTGCAATACTAATATATACCCTTGTTAGATTGCAGTGAGCAATAGCCTGGAACTTCTTAGCATGGGAAATATCATCGTTATACAACATTCTGTTTAGATATTGCGAAACAGATCGGAGTAAGGGTAGTAGGTGCAAAAAACAGAAGCTAGTTGTGATATTTTGATTTTTGGCGGTACTGGCGACTTAGCATTGAAGAAGTTGCTACCCGCTCTGTATTTATTGCATTGCAATGAATTGTTAGCGCAAGGAACAAAAATAGTCGGTTGTTCTCGAAAAGGAATGAGTAACGAGGCTTATAAAGATGTTGTGAAAACCTACTGTCAGGACTATTTAGATAAAAATGTAGTGACAGACAAGAACTGGAATAAGTTTTCTAAAAAGCTGCATTATTTATCAATTAATGCAGAGCAACTTGCCGATTATGGGTGTTTGCAGGCAGAACTTCAGAACAAGACAAGATTATTTTATCTAGCTACAAGCCCTTCACTGTTTGGCATTATTTGTAAAAATCTACAGCTAACAAATCTTATTACTGCTGAATCTAGAGTGATCTTAGAGAAACCTTTAGGGAACGACCTGAAAAGTGCACGCGCGATAAACCAACAGATAGCTACTGCATTCAAGGAACATCAGACCTTCCGCATAGATCACTACTTAGGTAAAGAAACTGTACAGAACTTGTTAGCGTTGCGTTTTGCTAATGCTATGTTTGAACCTCTATGGTGTGCAGAACATATTGAGCACATACAAATTAGTGTTCTTGAAACTACGGGTGTAGAAGAGCGTGGAGGATATTATGAAAAGTCCGGTGCACTTAGAGATATGGTGCAAAATCACCTGCTGCAACTGCTGTGTATGATAGCGATAGAGCAACCGCTAGAATTTTCCGCGCATAAAATACATGATGAAAAAGTAAAAGTATTGCGCTCGCTATCTGCTATAAAAGGCTTAGATGTACAGGATCTAACCGTACGAGGTCAATACGGCGCTGACAGCGGCAGTACTATGCCGCCCTATTACTGTGAAAAGGGTATTTCCCCAGAAAGTAATGTGGAGACATTTGTTGCAGTAAAAGCTGAAATAAATAATGAAAGATGGCGTGGAGTTCCCTTCTATTTACGTACTGGCAAAAGAATGTCACATAAAAACTCTGAAATTATAATTCAGTTTAAAGATACCATGTCGTTGTTCCAATCTCCTTATGGCTTTAAAGGCAATAGATTGCGTATACAGCTTCAGCCAGAAGAGAAAATAGATTTGGAGGTTTTGGCAAAACGACCTGGGCAGGGAATGGCATTAACGCCGGTAGAGTTAAATCTTAACTTAGGCACTGCCTTTAACACACGACAATGGCCTGCGTATGAGCGGCTACTGCTCGATGCTATACAGGGAGACACAACTCTCTTTATGCGAAGAGATGAGGTTGAAGCTGCCTGGGAATGGATTGATCCTATTATTGAATCTTGGGAAAGGCATCTGATGTCACCGAAAATATATGAATCAGGCTCATTCGGTCCTGATAAATCTAACCTCTTAATTCAGAAAGATGGGTTCAATTGGCAAAATGAGTCTTAAATTCACCACTTACAACACTGATGTGGAATGGGAGGGCGCTATTGTTGATGCATGTCTACAATCTATAACAGAAGCTGTCGAAAAGCGCGGCAAAGCAAAAGTGTGCCTGTGTGGAGGTTCAACACCGGTACCAATTTATAACAGACTGAATAAGTTAGATATCAATTGGAAAAAGTGTACCTTTACTTTAACAGATGAACGTTGGGTAAATCTTACCTGCAGCGATAGTAATGAGAGAATGGTCAAAGCGTCTCTATTGGCCAATGTGACAACAAACTTTATCAGCCTATATCTTGAGAGTGATTGTATAGGAGATGCTTTATCTAGAATCTCACAGAAGCTTGAACAACATTTTTCTGATGGTTTTGATCTTGTTCTTTTAGGTATGGGGGATGATGGGCACATAGCGTCGCTCTTTCCGAATACAGAAGAAACAAAAACAGCATTAAGTAATGATTTCAACTCAATATTGTTAAGCAATCAATCACCCGTTAACCCTAGGCAACGAATTAGTCTATCGCCAAAAACATTAGTAAATAGTCGCGAAATAATACTGATAATAAAAGGTAAGAAAAAAAGAGAAATGCTTCAGCTGGCTAAAAGAACGAACGACCCATGCCATTACCCAGTATCCCTTCTTTTTAATACTGATAATGTGTCAGTAAGGATCATGTGGTGTGATGATTAGGAGTAAGTTGTGCTAAATACAACCGTAGAAAAAGTGACCCAGAATATACGGATACGTAGTCAAGCTTCGAGAGATAGCTATTTGAATGATTTGGCTACCACAAAGCGTAACTACCCTCCTCGAAATTCATTATCTTGCTCTAATCTAGCTCACAGTTTTGCATCTGCAGCTGTGGATGAAAAAAATATCCTGACACGTTCCGGTAAGATCAATGTTGCGATCATCTCTGCTTACAATGATATGTTATCTGCGCACAAACCCTATGAGAATTACCCACCACTACTTCGGGAATATTTTTTGAAGTTAGGCGCGAGCTGTCAAGTTGCAGGAGGTGTTCCTGCTATGTGTGATGGGGTGACACAAGGAAAGCCTGGGATGGAGCTTTCGCTATTTAGTCGTGACCTTATCGCTATGAGTACCAGCGTGAGTTTAAGTCACAACGCCTTTAATGGCATTTTGGGGTTAGCCATTTGCGATAAAATAGTCCCAGGATTATTAATGGGAGCACTCAAGTTTGGTTACTTGCCTTTTATATTTATTCCTGCGGGTCCCATGCCGAGTGGTATTAGTAATGCAGAAAAATCAAAGGTGCGTCAGCAGTATGCAGACGGTAAGGTCAATGAAGATGACTTATTGAAAGTGGAAACAGCGGCATATCATAGTCCAGGGACATGTACCTTCTATGGCACGGCCAATACTAACCAGCTATTGATGGAGGTCATGGGATTAATGTTACCGGGTTCTGCTTTTGTCAATCCTGGTGACGTATTGAGATCAGCGTATAACGAAGCTGCTTGTCAGCAGTTAACTCAGCTTGCGCAGCAAGGTTCATATCGTGCACCCTTGGCTGAGGTTGTGTGTGAAGAGTCCATTGTAAATGGAATCATTGCGCTGTTAGCCAGTGGAGGCTCCACCAACCATACGATTCATTTAGTAGCAATTGCGCAACAGGCAGGAATTAAGATTGATTGGCAGGACTTTCAGCAGCTATCTGCGGTAGTACCTCTTGTTGCTAGAATTTATCCTAATGGAGAAGCCGATATAAACGCATTTCATCAAGCAGGCGGAACGGCATTTTTTATTCATACGCTATTAGAGGCAGGACTATTGCATGCTGATGTGAAGACAGTCTTTGGACAAGGGCTAGAAACCTATACTCGGGCATCTGCTTTAGATAAAGATAAATTAAAGTGGAAAGAAGCTGTTAGTTCCTCCAAGGATGATTCTGTACTTGTATCCCATGATGTAGCGTTTAGAAAAAATGGAGGATTAATGTTATTACAAGGAAACTTGGGCAGAGCCATAGTAAAGACTTCGGCAATGAGCGATGAGCACTTTACTCTGCAGGCACCCTGTAAGGTATTCGAATCACAGGATGGATTATCGGATGCTTTCAAGGCTGGAGAATTAAACCATGACTTTATCGCCGTCGTTCGTTATCAAGGAGCCAAAGCTAATGGAATGCCAGAGCTACATCAATTGACGCCATTATTATGTGTCCTACAAAAACGGGGCTATAAAGTAGCGTTAGTCACAGATGGACGCATGTCAGGCGCATCAGGTGCAGTCCCTGCGGCCATACACTTATATCCAGAAGCTCAAGCAGGGGGCCTAATCGCAAAGATAAAAGATGGAGACCAATTGATATTTAGCTGCGCCACAGGTGAGTTAAGGCTATTAGTGGATGAAGACGAGCTACAGTCTCGCTCGTTAGAAGGTAAGAGCGGTGAGAATGTTGGTTTGGGGCGAGAGATGTTTGAGATTTTTCGCAAGAATGTGACCAACCCTGAATTAGGCGCCACGGTATTAAGCGATTATTAACCAACTGCAACAATGTGGTTTTGCTGCAAGAGAGGCGTTATTTCTTCAGCAGGTAGTGGTTTGCTAATTAAGTAGCCTTGTACCATGTCGCATTTTTCTTTTTGTAAGAATGCTAGATGTTCTTCTTTCTCCACACCTTCTGCAATCACTTTTAAGTCTAAGCTATGTGCCATAGCAATGATTGCGCGTGTAATAGCCGCATCGTCACTACTATTTTCAAGATCACGGATGAAGGCTTGGTCGATTTTCAAAATATCGATAGGGAAACGTTTCAAATAACTTAAAGAGGAATAGCCCGTACCAAAGTCATCAATGGATATCTCAATACCCAAGGCTCGTATTTCATCGAGCATATCAATCGTTTCTTCGATATTCTCAACCAATAGACTTTCAGTGAGCTCTAACCCTAATAGATGGGCAGGTAGTTGAGAGTCATGGAGAGTTCGACTGATGACTTCATAAAGATTACCTTTTCGCATTTGTTGTGCGGAAATATTCACCGACATGATGATTTCGCCCAGCCCTTGTTTATACCAACTGAAGGCTTGATGGCAGGCAGATTGCATCACGAACTCACCAATAGCCGATATTAACCCAGTTTCTTCGGCTAAAGGGATAAACTCAGCGGGAGAAACCAGGCCTAGTTCTGGGTGGCGCCATCTGACTAATGCTTCTGCTGCAGTAATTAGGCCTGAGGAAAGATCCATTTTAGGCTGATAGTAAACTTCGAACTCATTATTCTGAATAGCTTTGCGTAAGCCCGTTTCTAGATTTAAGCGCTCAACGGAAACATTCTGCAACTCTTCCGTATAGAACTGATAGGAATTGCCGCCTAAATGCTTGGCATGATGGGCTGCAGTATCAGCTTTATTAAGCAGCATCTGCATTTCTTTGCCGTTCTCTGGAAATAGACTGATGCCGATGCTGGCATTTATGAACACTTCACGATTATTGACTTGGAAGGGCTTATTCAGAGCATAGATAATTTGTTCCGCTATATTATCGAGTACTTTCATATCGCAATAGTTGTCGAACAGTACAGTGAACTGGTCACTATCTAAGCGGGCAATGGTATCTGCTTCTAAGGCAACGGCGCTAAGGCGTTGACTAACTTCCATCAATACTTGGTCGCCAGTTTCAAAGCCGAGGGTTTCATTAATATTTTTAAAGCGGTCTAGGTCGACTAATATTAGTGCAAGATTTTCATCACTTTGACGTGCTGTATTGATGGCTAGATGCAGCCTATCATTGAATAAACTGCGATTGGCCAGTCCTGTGATCTTGTCATAGTTGGCAAGATATTTGAGTTTTTCTTCCGCGTCTTTTCGAGCTGTTAAATCTGACACCAGTCCCACATAATGTGAGACAAGTTCTTGCTTATCATACACCGCGTTAATTTGTAGCCATTGTGGAAAGCTATCACCGGATTTGCGCTGTTCCAGCAGTTCACCTTGCCAACAACCATTGTCTTGCAGGTTTTGTAGAATTTCTGCGTAGGTATTTGTGTTGTCGGTAGATGAAATGGCAAAGAACTCTTTGTCCAACACGTCTTCGCGTTCGTATCCGGTTACCTTTACAAAGGCGTCATTGGTCGTCATAAAGCGGAATTTATGATCCAGAACAAACACTGCTTCTGAGGTGGAATCGAACACAGTAGCTGCCAGCTGTAGCCGTTCTTCCAGATTCTTTTGCGCCGTTATATCTCTTCTAGTACCCACCATGCGAGTTACTTTATTGTCAGCATTCCAGGAAACAGCTCGGCCTTTATCTTCAAACCAACGCCATTCACCTGATCTGTGTTTAAGGCGATAATCAACGATATATTGATCGGATTGGCCTTTTAAATGGCTTGTCAGAATATCCCGCGCTCGTTGTCTATCTTCTTTATGAATGAGAGGTGTTAATAGACCCTCAAACTGTTCCATTTCTTGTTCGGTGTAGCCGAATAGTTCGTTATATCGGGAATGATAAATATGCTTGTTTTCTAAATCCCAATCCCATAAACCAAGTTTACTGGCCCCTATGGCAAGGCTTAGCTGTTCTTTATTCTCTTTTAAGGCTTCAGCTGTTTGTTGGTGCTGCTGAATTTCATTGTTCAGCTGAGAGTGAGTTTCTTCTAAGGAGTGAGCGTGATCTTTTACTACGCTAGCTAACTTGTCTCTAGTGATTTTAAGTGACTTATCTGCTGCGACACGTCTATGGACTTCTTTGGTTAAATTGGTATTGAGCTTATCTGCGTCAGTTTTGGATTGTTCCAAAAATTGAATCAGAGCTTTGTTTCGAAAACGAGCAATCAAGGCACCTTGTACCGCGCGACTATAATTAAGCGCCCCAAATCCTAAGAAACCAGTAAAAATGAGTGTTGCTGCAGTGAGTGGAAACAACTCTGAAGCAGTAGATGTTGCCAGTAGCACGATAATGGCTATCGTTGATGGAATTGCTAATGTTAAAAAAGCAGTAAAGATGGTGGCAAAGGTAGCTGCACCATGAATACATAGACCAGCTATTACACTAAAAATAATCGCTTGCTGCAGGCTGGTGCCTGTTAACCCAATCCAGCCAGCCGCTCCTGCCCAACATAAGCCAATACTCGTGGTACAAATTAAAAAATATTTCTTGTACTTATCGCTCTCGGCGACAAAATCGAGTGATTGAGAACAACTACGCTTAATAGTAATTAAGGTTAGGCCACTAAAAGTCATCACACCAACCCAAGCCGTGACAATATCAACGGATAGTTGCTGCCAAACTAGAGCAAGGCACATGGCTGCGCATAGGTTAGTGACTAAAAGGAAGGTGTTCACACCCTCATAGAGAGTGCTTACTTTCTCCGCATTAAGTTCGGAGGTAAGATGAGGTGGTAGAGGTAAAGGTATACTATTAGTCTGGCTGATACCTTTGTACTGTCCTCCGAAAGCATTCATATAAGCTAGCCACTCACGAAATATCCAAGCACCTTAAATTGTCCTTAGTGTTACCTCACGCTTCCGTGTATATGTGAGGTTGTGCAATAATTTATTCTTATAATCCAATAGATTAGAGATTTAACCTTAGGTTCCGCATCAATTGCAAGAAAATAATGCGGAGTGGATTAACCAGAGGTTTTAGTGGCCGGTTAAAGTTGAGCTGATTGCAAACTTCTTTGTTAGAATGCGCCGATGGATGTAACAACAATTTTAGAAGGTTTAAACGAACCTCAACGAGAAGCCGTAGCCGCTGAGCCCTGCAACATGTTGGTGTTGGCTGGTGCAGGTAGTGGTAAAACACGTGTATTAGTTCACCGAATAGCTTGGCTTGTACAGGCTATGCAGGTATCGCCCTACGGCATTTTGGCAGTGACTTTTACCAACAAAGCGGCTGCTGAAATGCGGGGTCGTATAGAAGAGCTTCTTAATGTGCCTACCAGAGGTATGTGGGTAGGCACTTTTCATGGGCTTGCCCACCGTTTGTTGAGGACACATTGGCAAGATGCAGGTCTACCTGAAAACTTTCAGATCCTGGATTCTGATGACCAAATTCGCTTGCTGAAGCGCGTAATTAAAAGCCTGGATATAGATGAAAGCCGTTGGCCCGCCAAGCAAGCAGCCTGGTTTATCAATGGTCAAAAAGATGAAGGCATCCGGCCTGACTATATGCAACCAGGTGCAGATCCCAACGCGCAAACCATGGCTCTAATTTATGGGGCTTATGAAGAGGCTTGTGCTCGCGGTGGCATGGTGGATTTCGCCGAGTTATTACTGCGCGCTCATGAACTATGGCTAAAGAAGCCGCATCTACTTGAGCACTATCAAGATCGGTTCCAGCATATATTGGTGGATGAGTTTCAGGATACCAACACGATTCAATATGCTTGGCTGAGAGTTTTGGCAGGGCAAAAATGTCATGTGATGGCCGTAGGTGATGATGACCAGTCTATTTATGGCTGGCGTGGTGCGCGCATTGAGAATATTCAGCAATACGGTAAAGATTTTAAGGATTGCCATACGATTAAATTGGAGCAGAATTATCGTTCTACCAGCACCATCTTGCAGGCAGCCAATGCATTAATTGAATATAACAGTGGCCGTCTGGGGAAAGAACTGTGGACCGATGGTGCAGACGGTGAGCCTATTTCCCTATATGCGGGTTTCAATGAGTTAGATGAGGCTCGTTACATCGTTGAGCGTATTGAGCACTATGAAGGCGAAGGAAAGCGTCGTGCTGAGATGGCTATTCTATACCGCTCTAATGCACAGTCACGAGTTCTAGAGGAAGCCTTACTAAGGGCTGGAGTGCCCTACCGTATCTATGGTGGTCAGCGCTTTTTTGATCGTGCAGAAATTAAAAATGCCCTTGCCTACTTGCGTTTGGTTAATAACCGGAATGATGACTCGGCCTTTGAGAGGGTGATAAATACGCCGACGCGTGGCATCGGTGAGAAGTCGGTACAGGCTATTCGTACTTTTGCTAAAGCAGAAGGCAGCTCCATGTGGCAAGCGGTGTTGAAAGCCGTAGAAGTAAAACTATTAAGCGCAAGAGCTATGGGGGCGTTGAAAAGTTTTGTTGACCTTATTGATAGTCTAGAGAAGGACACACAAGACCTGCCACTGTTTGAACAAACAGATCATGTGATTAATATCAGTGGCCTGATTGAGTTTCATCAAAAAGAAAAGGGTGAAAAAGGTCAGGCCCGCGTAGAGAACTTGCGAGAATTGGTCAGCGCGACCCGTGAATTTGATCCGGAAGATGCCTTAGATGACATACCACTACTGGCAGCCTTTCTGGATCATGCTGCGCTGGAAGCCGGTGAAGGTCAAGCCGATGAATACGAAGATAGTGTTCAGCTGATGACTCTACACTCAGCGAAAGGTTTGGAATATCCGGTGGTATTTCTGGCAGGTGTGGAGGAAGGTTTGTTCCCGCACAAAATGTCGTTGGAAGAATCCGGGCGCTTAGAGGAAGAGCGTCGTCTTTGTTACGTAGGCGTTACTCGAGCCATGGAAAAGCTCTACCTAACTTATGCTGAAAGCCGCCGACTCTATGGCAATGAAACACAGAATAGTTATTCACGATTTATACGTGAGATACCAAAAGAGTTAATTGAAGAGGTTAGATTACATAACACGGTTAGACGTCCCTTTACTGCGGAAACACCGGCCTATGCAGAGGACTTTGCCCATGACAGTGGGCTGCAGTTAGGTCAGCGTGTAGCTCACCCTTTGTTCGGAGAGGGTACTGTTTTGAGTTATGAAGGACAGGGTCCGCAAACTCGTGTACAAGTTAACTTCGATAATGAAGGCTCTAAGTGGTTGGTATTAGCCTACGCCAAATTAGAAATGGCATGACAATAATTTAATAACAAGTCTAAGCAAGGGTAAGGAGAAACCATGAAACGTCGTGACTTTGTATCTGCATTGGGGGTTGGTGCGGTCGGCGCAGCCATCACAGGTTGTGCACCCAAAATGGAAGAGTGTGCCAATACCGGATCAGGTTCACAGCAGAAAATTCGTTGGAAAATGGTGACCTCCTGGCCTAAAAACTTCCCAGGCTTGGGTACTGCCCCGGAACGATTTGCTGATTTTGTGAAGAAAATGAGCAATGGTCGTTTAGAAATTAAAGTCTATGGTGCGAATGAACTGGTGCCGGCTTTAGGTGTATTTGATGCAGTCTCTGGTGGCACAGCTGAAGTCGGACACAGTGGCGCTTATTATTGGAAAGGTAAGGCCGCAGCAGCGCAATTTTTTACTTCGGTACCCTTCGGTTTAACTGCGCAGGAAATTAATGGTTGGTTGCATTATGGCGGTGGTTTGGAGTTATGGCGAGAATTGTATGAGCCCTTCAATCTTATTCCCTTTGCTGGCGGTAATACAGGCGTGCAAATGGCGGGTTGGTTCAAGCGAGAAATTAATAGTGTGGAAGACCTGAAAGGGTTAAAAATGCGGATACCCGGTTTGGGTGGTGAAGTGCTAAAACGTGCGGGTGGTACACCGGTAACTCTTTCGGGAGGTGAGCTTTTTACTTCATTACAAACTGGAGCTATAGACGCTACCGAATGGGTGGGGCCTTATAATGATATGGCCTTCGGTTTATGTAAGGCTGCGAAGTATTATTATTACCCCGGTTGGCATGAGCCTGGTGCTATGCTGGAACTTATGGTGAATAAAACGGCCTATGAGAAACTACCGGAAGACCTGCAAGAAATAGTTACGGTAGCGGCACGTGCAACTAATCAAGATATGTTGGATGAATATACGGCACGGAATAATTCAGCGTTGCAGGATCTTATTAATAAACATGGTGTTGAAGTACGTAAGTTGCCTGATGAGGTTCTAATAAAACTACGAAGTTTGGCTGATGAAGTGGTTGCTGAAACCGCGGCAGAAAGTCCGCTCACTGAAAAGATTTATAATTCCTTTGTTAACTTCAGGGACAATGTCGCACAGTATCATGCAGTATCGGAACAAGCCTATATAAATGCGCGTTCACTGTAATACATAAACCTGAGTGTCATTAAAAGCTAGTGACAAAGCGGCATCTAATTAGGTGCCGTTTTATTTTTACGCCTTTTCTTTCGAATTGATTATCTATAATTTTAAAATAGGTTTTAGTGTCTAAACTCTATTTCTAACCCCGTATTTTACGTAACAATTTTGGCTGATTTTGTGAATCACTGTGGCCGAAATCGTGATTGTTTCTTTTAGTCATATCCATAAACTTGTTGGTTCCTCATCAGAGCCTGTATGTCTTCACGTATGGGTCAAACTATAAAAATGATAAATTCATGGAGTAATATCATGATAAAAATAAATAAGTGGCTGACTGCTACTACCATGCTCGCTTCTCTAACATTCGGTCAAATTGCTACAGCTGGAAATTTCGATAAAGTCAAAGTTATGTCACGGAACCTATATTTAGGCGCTGATATTTTTTCTGTCACTGCTGCAGCCGAAAACCCTGACCCACTAGCTGTTCCTTTGGCGGTAGCCGAAGTATTTCAAACGATGCAATACACCAATTTTCCAGCACGTGCACAAGCGCTTGCTGATGAAATTGCTCGTTATCGACCACACGCTGTAGGTTTGCAAGAGGTTTCAACCATACGCCAGCAGATACCGGGTGATTTTCTAATTGGTAACCCAGCGCCAGCAGAAGAGATGGTGGCCGATTATCTTGAAATTTTAATGGCTGCATTAGTAGAACGTGGTTTGGACTATCAAGTGGTAGCGGTTTCTTCAAATGCTGATGTTGAGTTGCCAATGCTGGCGGGTGTGACACCTGAAGGTGCGCCAATGTTTAACGATGTGAGATTAACCGATCGCGATGTAATTTTAGTGCGTAGTGATGTGGATACGAGCAATAGCTTAGCAAATCACTTCACCTATAATGCAGCTACAGAAATTGGTGGTGTGAGTCTGGAATTCACCCGCGGCTATACAGCTGTTGATATGAATGTTAAAGGCGAAGACTACCGTTTTGTTAATACACATTTAGAAGTTGGTGGTGAGCCTGGTAGCGATTTTGCACAACTTCAAGCGGCGCAGATGTATGAACTGCTTACAGTTTTATCCTATGAAACAAAACCAACGCTATTAGTGGGCGATTTTAACAGTTCGCCAGAAGACGCATTAGGTCAGCCTTATTCACAAGCAATAGGTGCTGGCTATGTTGACCTATGGACACAGCGTAAAAGGCAAGCTGATGGTTTTACCTGCTGCTTTAATGACATGGTAGATGATGCAGAGACAGCTTTGTATGAGAGAATTGATCACGTTTTCTTAAACCCTAAAGATAAGCAGGTTGTAAAAGTCAAAGCTAAAGTGGTTGGTGATGATCCTGTCGATATGACAACTACCGAGCCAGCATTATGGCCATCGGATCATGCTGGCGTTGTAGTAAAGGTGAAATTCTCTAAAGATTAATTTAGTGATTATTATCTGAATCTACGATCTGTTGATTAGGCAATACATAGAAACTATATGTGTAGTATGAATTTGGGCGCAGTTATTAGGTAGCTATGATTGCTGCGCCTCTCTTTCAAAGTTTTTGTAAATCAGAACTACGAGAAGTTAGAGTTATTGCAAATTGTATAGGTAGGTTTTGGGTAGTCCTTTACGCATAATAACGAGTGTGACCTTATCTGCAGCTTTCAGCTGATCCCACAGGGGATTGTATTGATTATGAATCTACTGCTCATTAGCCATCATTAATACATCGCCTTGTTGCAGCCCAAGTTTTTCATAGAAGCTGCCATTCGGTGACTGCTTTAATCGTAGCAGGAGTTTTCCTTCTACATCTAATCTAATGTTATTAGAGAGATTTGGGTTTGAGCTATAATAATTAAATAGCGCGGGTGCGACCATTTGCATCAAGAGCAACGAAAACGAAAATCGATTCAGTGACTTTTTGTTGTTCAGTGTCTCCAGGGCGTTTAATCCACAATTCTACTAATACACGCAATGAACTTTTACCCGTTTCCAACATTTCTGCATAACAACTAACGGTAGAGCCGACGGGTACAGGTCGAATAAACCCCATTTTATCAATGGAAACCGTAGCTACCCGGCCCTTTGCGCGCTCTTGAGCGACCAGTGCTCCTGCCAGGTCCATTTGAGTGACAACCCAGCCACTAAAAATATCACCGTTGGCATTGGTGTCTTTAGGTAGCGCTATAGTTTGCAGCGCGAGTTCTCCACGCGGCAATGGGATTGTTTCTGTGTTTTCCATCAGTGTATCTCCGTAACTATGCGCTCAAGTGCTTTGTGCTATACGTTTCTAGCTGTAATTGTGTCTTAATTTTAGCCATACACGGCTTGAGGTAGCCAAGTAGCCAAACTCGGCCATTTTGCCAGCAACAAAAGCATAAGTAATTGAATAATGATAAAGGGAACCACGCCACGATATATGGTGGTGGTTGAAATACTATCAGGCGCTACTCCCCTTAGGTAAAACAGGGCAAAGCCAAAGGGTGGTGTTAAAAAGGATGTTTGTAAATTAATAGCAATCATTATGCCGAGCCAAACCGGATCTAAGCCCATGGCTAACAAGACGGGGCCAACTATGGGGACTACCACAAAGGTGATCTCAATAAAGTCGAGAATAAAACCTAACAGGAACATGACAAGCATGACAATAATGGTGGCGCCAACTACGCCTCCAGGCATCTCTGTAAATACAGATTGAATTAATTCATCGCCACCAAAACCACGAAACACCAAAGAAAAGATTGACGCCCCAATTAAAATCATAAATACCATGCAGGTGACGACAGTGGTCGAATGAACGATTTCTTTTAGCTTATCTTTAGTTAATTGTTTTTGTAGTAGTGCTAGCAGTGTTGCACCAAAGGCACCGACGCCAGCTGCCTCTGTGGGCGTAGCCAGGCCCGCTAAGATTGAACCGAGTACAGCCATAATTAGAACTAAGGGTGGAACCAACCCTTTTAGTAACAACGGCAACATATCATCTTGCGAATTTGTATCTTTTAACAGCTCTTCCCGAGACAGACTGGGCGCACTATTTGGTTTTAGCCAGGCAATACCGATGACGTAGCACATGTAGAAAAGCACCAGCAGTAAACCGGGAATCAGAGCGCCAACAAAAAGGTCACCCACGGACACGGTTTTGGGTGAAAAGATGCCCATGTTTAATTGCGCTTGTTGATAAGCACTGGATAGCACATCACCCAATAAAACTAATGCTATAGACGGTGGAATGATTTGGCCTAGGGTGCCTGTGGCACAAATTACGCCTGTTGCTAGGGTTGGGTCATAGCCGCGCTTAAGCATGGTGGGTAAAGAAAGTAAGCCCATGGTTACAACCGTTGCGCCAACAATGCCAGTACTGGCTGCGAGTAACATGCCCACCAGGGTGACAGAAATACCTAAACCACCACGGAGTTTGCCAAACAGTAAAGCCATCGCATCCAATAAATTTTCGGCTACCTTGGATTTTTCCAGCATGACACCCATGAGTACAAAAAGTGGTACAGCAATCAATGTTTGATTAGTAAGAATGCCGTAGAGGCGACTGGGTAAAGCTGTTAGAAAGGCCGTATCGAAGTAGCCAGTGATACTGCCAATACCCGCAAATAATAAGGCAGTACCGGCCAGTGAAAATGCAACGGGATAACCTGCTAGTAATACAATGCAGACAACCAAAAACATGAACAGAGGGATGTAGTCAGCCATTAGATCATACCACCCTGTTCATGTTCATTTTCTAGGGCAGAAGAATCAATCAGCAAAAATAGATTACGAAATATTTCTGCCAATCCTTGAAAAATGAGCAGTGCAGGCATAATCAAAAGAAGTGTTTTTAATAAGAACACCGCGGGAATACCCCCAGCTTCCTGGGATTTTTCATGTACGGACCAGGACATATTTACATAGTCCCAGCTTACCCAGGCAATAAAAATGCAAACAGGTAATAGCAGAAAAAGGCTGCCGAGTAAGTTTGTCCAGCAACGAGCTTTAGGGCTAACTTGGCGATAAATAATATCGACCCGAACATGGCCATTGTGCTTCAAGGTATAGCCAGCTGCAGCCATAAAAACAGTGGCGTGTAAATAAACCACTGACTCTTGTAGCGCAATGGAGGGAATATTAAATCCGTAGCGTAAAATAACAACAGTAAGTGTTATCAACATCATCAATAAGGTTAGCCACGCAATGCTGCGACCAATTAATTCCGTGACCTTATCAATACCTTGGTACATACGTTTTAGATAGAGGTGGGGCATTCGCGAACCCATTCTTTGTACTCTTCTTTTATTACAGACGTCAGATTTTGTGGATGGGATTATAACCAGAAGCGGCCTTACAGAGCTAAGGAGCTTCGAAAAATGTTTGCGACGCAGGTTTGTCGAGGCGGATTTGTCCGAAAAAATGGAGTTTACACGTAGTAAAGTCTCGGGCGACCATAGGAGTGCGTACTATTTTGAGGCCAAATCCAATGAAGCCAGAACAAGTACACCTAGAGCATAAATAAGGTATTTTTCATAGGTTCCCTTAGTTCCTTCGATCAGGTGCTATGAACCTGTGCTAATTAAAGAGGCCTGTGCCTATAATGCTTGTTTCCATGTTTAGGCCGATTAGGCTGTCAATGATGTGAGTGGAGTCTCAGGTTGCGTCAGTTAATAGTATTTACCCTGCTGTTTAGTTTTATTGGATTTTCGATTGCTGGTGAGTTGCCCGATTTTTCTGGAAAGTGGCGCGTAAACCCGAACTTGAGTGATGACGTAAAAGAGATTTTTAAGCAGCATATAAAGGTCAAAAAGCGGTCACTTGGTAGTGGTCAGAAAAAGGATGGCGGTGGTCTGCTGTTTGGGTCAGGCAAGCAGCGCAGTCAGCAGTTACGTAAATTAGTTCGTAAGATCCCACCGGAACTACTAAAAGCTAACTTTGTGGTGGTGCAACAAACTGCAGACACTATCCATTTTGACTACTTATATACGTCGCGAACCATACGTACTGATGGTCGATCAAATCCCATATTACTATCTACAGATGACGCAGGTGCTAGAGATGTGGTCACTGGAGTATGGGACCAAGGTAGCTTTGAAGTAGAAATAGTGTCTGCCTTGGGCGCCCATGTAGAAGAAATATGGCAGCGCGTACCGGCCGAAGGAAATCTAGCAACCGGTGAAAAGCAGATAGAAGTGGTTTATACCCTTGATATGCCTCTGTATCTTGAGCAGAAAGCCAAGTTTCGACGCGTGTTTGACTGGGTCGGGCAAGCAGATTAAATAATGTCGAATGGCATGAAACGTTGAGTTCACCGAGTTAAGCACTCCCCCGCTATACTAAGATTTATCACTTGGACTAGTTAGTCAAAGCGGTTCATATTGCGTGGCGGAGATATAGCATAATGCCCCCAAACTTTACTCATTTGGCGTTTCATGTGGAAAACTTGGAAGCCTGTGAATATTTCTATTCTGAATTTTGTAGTATGAAGTTGGTGCACGAGCGGGTCAGTCACGGTAAACGTATTATCTGGATGGCAGAAGCTGGCCGTGAGCATGAGCTGGTTTTTGTCTTTATACCGGGTGGCAAAAGTACCCTACAGCAGGAGACGGATTACAGTCATATCGGCTTTGCCCTGAAGAATAAGGGCGCTGTGGACCGAATTGCCGCTAAGGCTCAAGCTGCTGGATGTCTTGTGTGGGAGGCCGTTGAAGAACCTTATCCAGTGGGCTATTACTGCGGAATCAAGGACCCCGACGGTCGTTTTGTAGAGTTTTCCTACGGTCAGCCATTAGGTTCAGGAGCGCCACCTCTCACGAGATGATTTAGCAAATTCACATGTTATGTTCCCATGTTATAATCGCGCCTCGATTTATACAGGGTCTCTGCGAGATGAAAAAAGACAAACAAAAGGTTATCGGTGAAGATTTGACCGATGAGCGTATTAAAGGTTTATTAGACTTTAAAAGTTATGATGACAATCCTCAGGATTTCATGATCCTGTTAAATGCCTATCGTCAATTGCGTCCCTTTGACTTTGAACGCCTGCTCGCTCATTTCGTAGAGGCTGGTCATGACATCAATGTACAAAATACCGATGGTGAAACTCTGTTACAAATAGTCAGTAGTCACAATAAATCTGCTGAATATGCAGATGCACTCAAAAAGTCAGGTGCACAATAGCTTCAGTTTGACTAGTTTCTTGCTAGTGACTTTATCAGTATCCAGAGGCCAAGTTTACTTGGCCTCTTTCATTTTTAGTCTCCGCTGATTCCTTACCTCAAGCTTTGATCTGTTATATAACGGGTGTTCAACAATCAGTTTTATCGACGCTGGTAAAATAAAGTCCATCTTAGTGTCTGAGTAACGCATCTAATTGGTCTACCACTTCTGCCCAATCAGAATCCTCTGCTATAGCTTCTTTAAAGAACGTTGCTTGGGATTGAGTCCAAAAAGTTGCTTTGCTTAGACTGGTACTCTTTGGAAGAGGCTTATGATCGTTAATAAAGTGTTCAACACTTTCATGGTCACTGGGGAGCCCAATTTGTTCAAACAGGGTGGTCATCGTGTGATTGCTAGTATCCATGGTGTTCTCCTCTAAACACGGAAATGCAGTTCGTATGGGATGCTACAAAAGAGTATAGTTTGAGTCTCAGAATCGTGATATCTACTCTCTGTTAATTTAAAAATGTGATAAGATTCGCGACCTTATTAGGATTTGGTTATAAATAAGTCGCCCTACACTTGTTAGAAGCTTGAACTTTGATGTTAAGTTTTAGAATCGAAAGCCGAATTAATAGATAGAGTAAATATTCATAACAATTGTGTTATCGGACAGCAGGGATTTGGTCCGAAATGAAGCCGTAGGGTTGTGGCTTCATTTCTACAATAAATAAAGGGGAGTCATCATGGGCTTTAAGTCTGTTTTACCGTTTGCCAGTAATGCCGTATCAACGGCCGCAAAGCCTGTTAGCTTTATTGCAAAATCAGTGAGTCAGCAAGCTGGTTTTTTTCACTTTTCTAATACCCGTTCCGATGGACAGCAAACAGAGAAGAAAATTGTAGAAGAAGCCGCTAGTTATGGTCGTCAGCTACGGGTTATTACCGAGCTTATGGCGGTATTAGTCTCTAAGCTCGATCTAGCTGAATTATCTGAGCAAGAGTTAGCTTCGATTAGTCGCTATACACAGATGATCGAAGATATTGATCGTGTGAAACAACATAAAACCGTGCAAAAAGATAACATGGTGGATCGTCTTATTGATCAATTGCAGTATTTAGAGCGCAGTGATCGTCAGGCCTATGAAGCTGCACGTAGAAAGCTTTCCTCGGCGCTGGGAGAAGAAGTGTAATAAAGCAGTATGATTCGGGAGCTTGTGGCTATCGGCTCCCTTCCCTGTCTTTGATCTTTGCCACCTTAGTACCACTTGTTTCTATCTTCTATCGATACATTCCCTATTATAGTCAGCTTTCATAACTAAAAATCATTTACGCCCTGCATTCAGAAATGATAAGACGGACTAAGTTTCAGGAACTGATGGATTAAAGTATGAACTCGCCTTGTGTGCGGAACTGTTGCTTGAATGACAATGATGTATGTCTTGGGTGCTTTCGCACCCTTGAAGAGATTCGTGAATGGAGTGGCTTAGACAATGAGCAGCAGGCGCAAGTCATACAGAGAAGTCAGTTACGGCGAAAACAACATAAAACCCATTACGATAGCTTTTATAAACCTCGTAATGGGCCTCCCTCATCATCTAGTACTAGTCAATAATCATTAAAGAATGGCTGGATTAGTAATCCGTTGCTGCAAAATGTCTTTATATTCCCCAGGATCCTTATGTTGAGTCAGAATACCTTTCGGCTGACTTTGCCCTGGAGTATGTTTCACCAATAGCCGTGAAATCCAGAACCGTAATGCTGCAGCTTGCAGGATGTGTGGCCAGGCGGCTTTTTCTGTATCGAGTAATGGTCGCTCCTGTTGATAGCCATGGAGTAGTGCCGTGTAGAGTGTATGGTTTAACGTGGCATCTTTTCCGGAACACCAATCATTGATGGTAATTGCTAAATCAAATATTAGAAATTCATTACTTGCGTTATAAAAGTCAATAACACCTATGAGTTCATTTTTTAAAAACAGCGCATTATCATGAAATAAATCACCGTGAATAACCCCTCGAGGTAAAGACCAGGCATCGACAAAAAATGGTTTGAGGTGATCTATAGTGTCGTTTAACAGTGTGTTATCAGTAGCTGTTAAATACTCATTAATCTGACTTGCTTGCTCGCAGCACCACTTAAATCCACGTGAATTTTGTGGTGCATCGAAATTATTGCTGGTTAATTTATGCATCTTACCTAAAAAGGAACCGATGGATTGACACTGTTCTTTGTTGGGGTGAGCTGGATGCTCACCTGCCACACGGGAAAACAATAAAGCCGGTTTGTTAGAGATAGTTTGCAGTGCATTACCATTGATATCGCGCAAAGGGCTGGGGACAGGTAATTCGTGTTCCTGTAAATAGGTGGTCAATTCAATAAAAAAAGGCAGCTGCTCAGCTCTTAAGGTTTCAAACAGGGTTAGAACAAAGTTCCCTTCCTCTGCGGTATAGTCTTCACTTTTCTGTTGGGACTGATCGGTGCTAACAAAATACGTGGTATTTTCTATGCCATCTAAGGCGCCTTCAAAATGTGTTAAGGGCCCAATACGAAAGTTATCAATATAGTGGGCAATGGTTTCCTGATCGAGCGCAGTGTAAACAGACATACTTCTCCCCCTGCTATTCTTCTGACTTGCTATTGCCCAAGAGCGAGAACACGTTGAAGGCAATTATTATGTAGATCGTTTATAAAATGTTGGCTGTGTGGCTAACCTGAAACCTACCCGATCCCTTGTCATTCAATCAAGGAGCAAGTGTTCTTTGAATTTTTGCATACTAACTAAAAACGAAACAGTACCCACTGAGGAATCAGCAGCTTATTTTCATCCATTCCTAGGTCCTGGCGAAGATAGTTGCCACTGCCATCCGAATCCACCAAAAAATAAGGTATACCGTTTTTAGGCACAACCTTGATTGCGTACAAAATCCCATTGGCTCTGTATTCATGAACCTCTCGGTCACCGCCCGGGCGGATGGTTATTTCCGGTTCAGTGGGAACAATAGAACTCTCTTCTGAGGCCGCAATAGCGGTAAAGCAAAAAAACAAAGTAAAAAAGATGATTAGAGGGTGCCTCATTGGTAATCTACGCCTCTCAAATCTGGCTACTTAATTATTTAAGTGTAGCTCTTAACAGACCGCAACAGTGTAGATATTAACCATGAATGATCAAAAAAAACCGCCATTGGTTTTAGTGGATGGCTCGTCTTATTTATATCGAGCCTTTCATGCGCTACCACCGCTTACCACAAAGGATGGTCAACCCACCGGAGCCATCAAGGGGGTGACGAGCATGATGCGGCGGTTGCAGCTGGATTACCCCGGTAGTCCTATCGTGGTGATTTTTGATGCCAAAGGTAAAACCTTTCGTGATGATATCTACACCGAGTACAAGGCAAACCGCCCTTCTATGCCTGATGATTTGCGGATGCAGGTGGAACCCCTGCACGAAATGATTCGCGCTATGGGTTTTCCATTACTGGTTGTGCCTGGCGTAGAAGCGGACGATGTTATTGGTACCCTCGCCCACCAATCTACGCTGGCGGGTATCGATGCCGTGATTTCTACCGGTGATAAGGATATGGCGCAGTTAGTTACTGAGCATGTGTCGTTGGTGAACACCATGACTGAGACCTATATGGACCAGGCCGGTGTGGCGGACAAGTTTGGCATTGGTCCTGAGCTGATCATCGATTATCTAGCGCTAATGGGTGACAAGGTGGATAACATTCCTGGCGTACCCGGTGTGGGCCAGAAAACGGCTCTTGCCCTACTCCAGTCCATCGGTGGTTTGAATACCTTGTATGAAAGCTTGGATAAAATCCCTGAATTAGCTATTCGTGGCGCCAAGACCTTGCCGAAAAAATTATCAGAAAACAAAGAGTTAGCATATTTGTCCTATGAGTTGGCGACCATCAAACTAGATGTTGAATTATCTCATGCGCCTGGTGATTTTGGCTTACCGCTACCTGACAATGAAGCCCTACTTCACTGGACTAGAAAATTTGGGTTTAATCGATGGACAGACGAGCTAGAGGCCGGTGGAGATACTGGCACCGCTACTGTAACTCCTACTCCTCAAACACCTGCACTTGAAACTCACTACGAAACTGTTTTGGATCAGGATCATTTCAACCGCTGGTTGGATCGATTAAAGGCCGCTGATACATTTGCCTTTGATACGGAAACCACAAGTTTGAACTATACCGAAGCAGATATTGTCGGTGTGTCGTTTGCCGTAAAAGCGGGCGAAGCGGCTTATGTACCGGTTGCTCATGACTATGAAGATGCACCACAGCAGCTAGATCGGGATTGGGTGTTAGAGCAACTGAAACCGATTTTGGAAGATGAAAACCAGAAAAAATTGGGCCAAAACCTGAAGTATGATCGTAATGTGTTGCTTCGAGCCGGTATCGACCTGAAAGGCATTGCTTTCGACACTATGTTGGAATCCTACGTATTGAACTCAACTGCGACCCGTCACGATATGGATAGTCTGGCCTCTAAGTACCTCGATCATGAATGTATTCATTATGAAGATGTGGCAGGTAAGGGCGTCAAACAGATCACTTTTGACAAGGTACCTCTTGAGCAGGCATCCCCTTATGCTGCTGAAGATGCCGATATAACGCTACGTCTGCACGAGGCTCTATGGCCTCAGCTTGAAGCAGAGTCAGAGCAGCTGAAGCGAGTACTTACTGATCTTGAGCTCCCACTGCTACCTGTGATTTCTCGCTTAGAAATGAATGGCGCCTTGGTGGATGCCGACAAGCTGAAAGCTCAAAGTGAAATACTTGCCGTGCGTATGGATGAGCTGCAACAGAAAGCCTGGGAGCTGGCCGATGAGGAATTTAACCTAGGTTCACCCAAACAGCTGCAAACCATATTTTATGAAAAACTAAAGCTTCCCGTGCTGAAGAAAACACCCAAGGGCGCGCCCTCCACAGCTGAACCTGTGCTGCAGGAACTGGCGCTGGATTACCCGCTTCCAAAGGTCATTCTGGAATATCGTAGTCTTAGTAAGTTGAAATCGACTTACACCGATCGCTTGCCGGA
>Ga0105348_1000514_pt1 | contig 28901 bp, 26 predicted proteins | sample EN8Hudsemesocosm_2_FD_83504 | JGI IMG/M metagenome (GOLD analysis project Ga0105348, IMG submission 83504) | Methane-oxidizing microbial communities from mesocosms in the Hudson Canyon - EN8C Hudson Canyon | ecosystem: Environmental > Aquatic > Marine > Cold seeps | place: Hudson Canyon... | reverse complement strand
TTTCTTGTTGTCTGAACCACATTCTCTGGTCCGAAATTCTCCAAATATACTCGATTAACAATTTTCTGTTCAAGTACTTTATGATTCAACTCAGAATTCACCACTTTGCAAGAAGAAACCGTACCACTGGGCTCTATAACAACCTCAAGTACTAACACGCCTTCCAAGAAGGGGTCTTTTCGTCTTTCACGTTTGTACAAAGCAGACAATGAACCTTTCAAGCGCTCAACAATAAGGTTAATACTCTCTTCGCTACGGTAATTAACACGCAGTGCCGCTTCAGCCTCTGCTTTAGCGAGTGCCTGTTCATCAAAAGTCTCATCTAGCTCAGTACTCGTACGAGCTTGAAGTTGAACTGATTCAGCAGGTGCAGATAATTCATCTGTTTGTATACCCGAACTTCTAGCCAAGACTTTTTGGTTGTCTGATCCTGTTGCTTTTGCAGCAATGGTTTTCGCCTTTCTGATCTTGGTTTTTTTACTTAAGGCTGATACATCAACCGCTGTACGTAAATCAGCCAAGTCATCTTGCAAGGCGAGTAAGCCTGTCTTTTTAGCAACATCACGTGCTGCTTTAATTTTGCGCCGCTGTTCAGGTGTTTTAGCTTTCACCTGGGGTTTAGGTTTACTAATTTTGACCTGTTTTGGTTTCTTTGGTTTTGGTTTCTTTTTTAGCTCAGGTTTCTTTTTAGGCTCAAGTTTTTTTTCGACCTTTTTCTGTTCCTTCTTTTTTGGTTCAGCCTTCTTTATAGGTTTTGGAAGTTCTTTTTTTTGTTTTACAAATTTGGCAAGCTGAGGCGGTAGCTTCTCTAGTGTTTCTCTATCTTTTTCGGGTAAAGAAATCGAAGGAATCCATACTGAAAAAACTAGTAATAACACAAATAATATGACGAGTATTGTCTTAAAACGTAAGCTTTCCTTACCTTCAGAAGTCCAAGGTAGCATCAGACGGTCTTGCGATTGATAATGCATCAAGAAGCTTCCGCCTTACTTTTCAGTTTTTTAGAGACGGCTAATGAAATTTGCGTGTATTTCGACTCAGTACAAGTCGCCATGATTCGTTTCAATAGTTTATATGGCGTGCCTTTATCAGCAACTAAAGTCACTGGAAAGCCTTTCGCAATATCTTCTGCTGATGGATTTCTGCGATTCGCTTGATAATCCAGTTCTGTTTTAAGATCTTTAATGATGTCTTCATCCTGAAGTTTATCAGTACGCGCTACAGCTCTGCCCTGTACTAGAATATTGGCGCCAGAAATTGTAATTACGATAGTATCTTTAGGTTGTTGTTCTGCCGTTGAAATAGGTAACTCAACTGATTTATCTTGTTGCAGTACTTTCACGTCAGATGAGTTCACCATCAAGAAAAAAACTAGGATGGTAAAAATATCCATCAAAGAAACCAGATTTAAACTTGCGGCCTTTGCAGAACGCCGATGGTGGCGCTGCATTCTTTTAGCGCGTCGAGATAACTTCATTGATTTATCTCCAGTGCATCGCCAATAGAAATATCAGGAAATAACTCAGCCTCTACAAGACTGGCTGCCACAACAGCAGGATAAGAGCGAGTCACATCCATTGTAGTAACCAATGTTTGGTACTCAATATTTTCCTCCAGTAAAAGAGTGATATCAGTCTTTTCTGGCAATTTTGCTTTTAACGCTTGCAATACCTTTGATAGCATATCGTAATCATAGTGACTTTCAGCTTTAGGAATATGCTTGATCAAACCTGCTTTTGAGTCAGCGATATTCATACCATCAGATCGAATAATTAATTGAAGTTGTAAGTTTTCAGTATCCAAAGGGATTTTGTTTTCATCAATGGATGGAAAATTTAACTCTAGAACAGCATTTTGGGTAAAAACCATGCTTAATAATAAAACAGGTACCAGTACGATCATTAAGTTCATGAACGCAGTAATATCCAGCTCTACCGGTTGGACGAGTCTTCTGTGCTTCCTTCTTGCCATAAAAAACGTTCGCTTAGCGTTGTTGACCAATTACATTGGTTAGTAGTTTGCCAAAAGTGACATCATGTACTTTTAACAAACTGAAATAGACCGATAAGTATGCTTAGATTTATTTGTTAAGTGGCTGTTGTTCAGAAATCATATTCAGTAATTTCACACCCGCCATTTCAAAGCTATCTACGATTTCATTGGTTTTGGTTTGTAAAACAGAATGAAATAATAAAAGTGGAATGGCCGCCATCAAACCAAAGGCAGTGGTATTCATAGCAACGGAGATACTTTGCGATAACAAAGAAGCTTTTTCAGCAGGGTCGGCATTTGCAACAGCAGTAAAAGCAGCAATAAGACCAATGATTGTGCCGAGTAAGCCCAGCAGTGTAGATACGTTGGCAAGTGTAGCTAGGTAAGGAGTTCTTTTCTCAAGGCGCGGTAAGGTTTCCATTAAGCCTTCTTCCATGGCATATTCAATGTCATCACGCTTGCTTCCGCCAACTAAACGGCTTAAACCTGCCCCCATAATCGCGGCTATCGCTGTTTGAGAGTCGTTAGCAAATTTTAATGCTGATTTATAATCTCGTTTTCTGAGGATAGGTAAAATGCCCTTATCAAAAGCAGCTCTGTTTGAACGCTTTGCTGAACTTAGATAAACCCAGCGTTCAATCGCAATAGCTAAACCTATGACTAAAATAACAGCGATGGGGTACATAAAAAATCCACCCTCTTGAAAAAAGCGTACCACTGTTTCTGTCATTATATATTCTCCTGAAAACGATTCAAAATCATCTGGTTAGATCCTTATTTAAAGAAATTATTTTAAACAAAATCCCCTTTATAAAATAGCGATTCTGTCTTTATTGAGTGAATAAAATTATATATTTTAAAAAATAAAACCTTTAACGCGCACTAAAATGTGTAGTATCGATATGCAAAAAACGTGAAAAATGTATTTGCTGCCTATAACGCTTAGGCTCAAGCGGTCTTAACATGCCTGATAATTTCTTTGGCGGTGATTGCTCTTCTCTTTTTTCAACACTCGCTAAGCGCCAGGGTAAGTCAAAAGTTTTATTAGGCAGCTCAGCATTGCCGATAATAGAAACTTCAGTAAGGGTTTCAACTTCATTTTGCACTTCGCTAAATGAAAGTGAAGAGACTGTCATCAAGGTGAAGGCAAGCGTGATTATAGTTGGTTTCATTTTCTCTCCAGCAACATAATCCAACGTTTTACGGTTTCTACATCATCATTTGAAGACAAAGACACATAGTTTTCGTAATGATCAATCGCGTCATCATACTGCTGCAGGTAAAGCTCATACAAAACAGCTAAGTTATATTGAACTGTCGCATTAGCGTTATCAATAGCTTCTGCTGTTAACAGGTATTTTTCAACAACTTTAAATTCGCCAGCTTTTTGACTGTATGCAGCCAATTGAATTAATGCTGCTACGTTATTTGGGTTGATTTCCAACGCTTTGCGATAATTAGCTTGCGCTTGGGAGTCCTCTTTTTTAGCTTGTGAAATTAAAGCCAAGTTAACGTAAGCGCCTGCTAGCTTAGGATTGACTGATAATAATTGCTTAAAAATTTCTTCGGCTTGCCCCCATGACTTTACTTTCATAAGGCCAAGTGCCTTTTTATATTCAGCCTGATTCTCAGGACTTAACACCGGTTTTGATGTCTCAGCATTTGGAGTTATTACAATTTCAGGTTTTTTTGCTTTACTTGCACAGGCTGAAATAAGACTGGCAACAAGTAACATCAGCAATAACTTCAGATATGTATCTATAGTGGGTTTCAAGTGATTTATCATCGTCTTTTTAGTAAATGTCATCAGCATAGATAAGCTCCTTGAATTCTCGTTTGTATTCAGTTGGGTTCATTTCTTCAAGCACTTGGAAGCTAAGCGCGATCCATTTGTCATACTGTCCCTCTGGAACCTTAGCAAGGTTAATTTTATAAATATCCAAAGCTTGTTCTTCAAAAGGATAAGCTTGTTCTTCTAATAAAATATCATATTGCTCAAGCTGCAGCTCAGTAAGTGTTGTCGGACGTTCGGAGTGCATTAAATCTTGCGCAAGTGTGCGATAAATTTGTGCAATATAATAAGTGGAAGCAGAAACAACTTCTGCAACATCATAATCAACCAGTGATTCAAGATTTTTAACCACTTTGCTTAACTGGGTCTTTTTATGTTTAAGCGATTTCTTTAAAGGTAATGTCAACTTCAAGTTTTCAAATATTTCTATGTCATCCATAGTAAGTGATAATGCAGCATTAGAGGCTAAGAATGCAGAACGATCAGTTCGCTTGGACAAATCTTTTTTCTCATAGTTAACAAACTTGTTACGCCAATCTCGGATGGCGCTTTTATTACTTGAACGCTCATTAAAGGCTATAATTTTGTGATGAGCCTCTATACTTAAATCAAAATTCTGAGAGAAGCGCTTTGCAAATTTCTCATATAATTGTACGCCCTCGTACTCAAAACCGTTTTCATAATACAAGTCGGCTGCTCTGTATAAATAATTTGAGGATATTGCAAGATCAGTACTTTTCTCAGCTACGCTGGCTAGTATTTCAGCAGCTGAAATATATTCACCGTTTTCGGTATAGGCATAAATCAGTTTTTCAGAGGCATCTGCATAAAGTTTATGTTCTGGATAAGCAGACTGAAAATGACTCAAAGTTGCAATCGCCCTACTCCAGTTATTAGAAGCTAACAACTGGCTCGAAGCATCATATAAAGCTTGGGGAACGATCTTTGATTCTGGCACGGTATCCACTACTTTCAGGTACAACTCAGCACTTAAACTAAAGTTTATTTCTAACTCTGCCTGTTTATAAAGCGATGCAGCTAAACGTTCGCGTAATACCTGTTTATCTTTACCTCGATTAAATTCAAGGGCTTTTTGGTAGGCTTTTTCAGCATCTTGATATTGTTTTAACTCAAATGAGCTGTGAGCATTGACTAGCCAGCTTGAGTACAATACATCGGGTTTGGACCTGCTATTATTGACTACATAAGCAGATACACTCTGCGCTTTAACATAGTCTTTTTCCTGAAAAAACTCATTAGACAAGTCATTTAATAACACGGGTGTATTTATATTTTGCGGAAAGAACTTCGCATAAGTTTGAATACTTCCCTGTCGCTTCTTAACTAACGCTAGACTAAGCGCTTCATTTGAAGCTCCGTTAGATTTTTTAAGTTTTTCATAACCAAGTATCGCAGCATACCCTGCATCGACCGATATAGCATATCCTTTGTTATACTTATAGGCGGCCTGTTCATAAATATCGATTACGTTTAGATATTCGGAATCAGTTTTTGCCGCACGATTTAGTGCTTCAGCCGCTAGATACAAATACTGGGAGTTTTGCTTATGCTTTGTTTCAGTAGCAACTAGCTCCATATAGTAATCAGCTGAACGCTTAGCAAAGTCTGAAAACACAGGGTCTTTTGGCTTATATTTAAGGCTGTTTTGCATTTTCACATAATATAAATGCGCCAATTTACCCAAGTAATGCGTTACTAATGGTTTAATTACAGCAAGTTGTTGCGAAGATAATATTGACCAATATGCGCTGTTCACACCAAAATTTTCCACAAAATGCTCTTTAGCTTGCCACTCTTGAATATCAAACTGACCGATCTTATATGATTTGATACTATTGATTGCCATGCGATAGGCATTAAATTCTTTGGGGTAATTATCAGTAAAGGCCGTAGCAATTAGTGCGCTTTCTTCAAAACGATCCTGGCCCAAATAAAAACGAAATAATGCATCGTACAATAAAAAGGCATAACGTTTATGCGACAATGTTTGTTGTAATACTTCGATACTTTGTGCGTTTTTTTGCTTAGAAAACATTATGGACAATAAACGCAGTGTGTCTTCAACTAAATCCTGATTGCTTTCAGCCACACGCTCGATATTGATAGCATCTAATAGACTTGGGTACTGATCTAAGGTATCAATAGCAAATTTACCCGCATCACCGTATCGTTCCTGCTTAAATATTGACCAGCCTAGTTTAAAACGGGACTGGGGGTGAAAGGTATTTTCTTGAGAGAAAGTCAGTATTTTTTTATAGGTAGCTTCTGCCTTCGCATATTCACCCAAATCAAAATACGATTCCGCCATTCTGAACATACTTTCATCAACCAACTCTGATCTTGGGTATAAACCTACTAATAGCTTCAAACGTTTAATTGCTTCTTTATCGTTACCGATAAAAGAGTTGGCTTTGGCTGTTTGATAAATAAGCTCATCTAAACGTTGATAGGAGATATCTGAGTCGATAATTCGCTCATAACTCTTCAAAACGACTTCGCTTTGTTTTATGTTATCAATCTTAAGGTTTTTATTTTTTATCCGATACTTAACCCTTAGGTTATTGATGCGGTTTAATGCATCAATTTTGACTGCTGGCGAATCAGCTTTTTCAAACAGTTTCATATAGCGTTTAAGTACGTATTTAATGGAAACCTTTGGTAATTCTTTGTCTTTATAAACAATAAATACCGGCCGAATATCGCCAACCGTCTTTGCTTCGGTTTTCAAATCTACAATAAATGGGTCATTAGCTGCAGCAAAGCTTTGGCTTGAAATCAGACAGAAAAAAGATGTCAGCATTAGTGTAAAAAAAGAGAGAAAAAATGGTCGCAAATAGTTCATTATTTAAAGCGCCCATCTAAACGATTTTTTTGAAGGTGGTTACTCTCAGCAATACTTTCGAATACGTGATCAAGCCCTTGTTCTGAGCGTTCAAAGTTCGTAAGCATTTGCTTCTTTAGTACAGCCAGTTGATCACGAATCATTTTAGTAATTTGTTCGTTCAATTTAACCATTAATACATCTAACTGCGTCTTTGCTTGTTTAGACTTTAGATTCAACTGACTACTTTGCGCTAACTGTGATTTTAACCGCTCATTACCGTTTGATACTTTGGCATTAAGCGCCTCAAGCCGTTGCATTAAAAAAACGGCGCTGCTTTGCATATTATCAAGCTGTAATCGATCAGCATGCTTCGGTGTGACCTGCTTCTGCAATTTGATTAAATTTACTTTTTCACTTATTTTTTTGATCTTTGCTTGTACTGTTTTTGCATTAAAAGATTGACTCTTTTTGCTAAAGTTATTTCGTTTTTTCTTAAGGGATTGATCAAAGACCTGCAATTGGGATGACCAAAACTGCATACTGTCATTTAACATTTTAAGTTCAGAAAACAATTCAACCGAATCATATATATCCGGGTTTTGCATAAAATAACTGTAGTAAGTGGCTTTCATCGTATTTGTAACAACGTCTTTAGCTAAAAACCACTCCAATCCTTCAATCGTATTTTCTTCTATCAGTAATTTTTGTGCACCATACTTTTTTATTAAACGATCAATCTTGTCGATGATCTCTAACTCATTTTTAAACTCAGCTGTGGCTTTCAGATAGGCCTCTAACGCTTGGCTTGTATACCCAGAGCGTTCATAAGCATAAGGTATCGCGAGCAATGCCTCGGCAACACTTTGATTAATAAGTGGGTATTTTTTTACGCTAAACCATGATTGGGTTGCAGAACGAAAATCGTTTAGTTCTAGTTTTGCCAAACCGTTAAGGTAAAGGGCTTCCGGAGCTATTGCTGCATCCAGAAATATTTTTTTGAAAAAGTTACTCGCTAAATCAGGCTTAGATTCATTCAAATACATTGAACCAGCAGCCAAATTAATTTGATTGCTCAATGCTTTTTCTTCACTAGTACTTCCGGAAGTTAGTGAGTTAGCAATTCGTAAAGCGACTAACGCTTTCGTTTTATCACGGCTAGCCTCATTGTATGATTGAGCTAAGTTATAATAAGCATACGCAGCCCACGCTCCACTCAAGTTATCATTCAAAACCTGTGCGGCACGTACATTACTACCCAAACGTATAAAACAATTGGCCCGATAGAAGGCCCACTCTTGTTTATCATCAATAGAGAGATTACGTTTTACTTTTTTGAATGCTCTTAAAGCGGGTTTGCAGCGCCCTGCTTGATACTCCAAGCGCCCAATCTGAAAATAGTCAGCCGAATTATTAGTTGATATTTTGCTATTTTTGTTCTTTTTTTCTTGTTGGTGAAATACTTTTAAAAGTTGTTCAACATCCTCGTTAATATTAAAACCACTCAAGGCAACAATTTTGTTAACCAAATGCCCTGCTTGATAATCCTGATTCATCAAGGTTAAAGCTTTGAAATAATTGCCACTTTGCAATTCATATTGAACCATACCCTGATATAGCTCACTAGGCATAGCGGATGAATTGACACTATAGATTAAGCTCAGTGCAATAAGACTAAACTTAAGCACACTTAACTTTTGCATTACACTAAACGAAACACGAGAGAAATTAATATTCACCACCTTTACCACTGCTTAACTTTAAACAAGGGTTCTCGCGTTGTTTGGCTTTCTGATACAACTAACTGTATAAACTTTGCATCAGGACCTTTGGTAAATGGCAAAGCTTTTTTTCGACGAAAATAGCGATTATTTGCCCCTTGGCCATTAAATCTTGCAGTTAATTTATGACGTCCATCAGACAAGCTACCTAGATATAAGCGCTGGATCCCACCTTTTTTAAGTGCCGAAATTTCTTTGTCGTTATAAAGGTAGGATGTGATTAATTTATCATCCAAACGAATTTCAATAGAATCCAGTAAAAAGGTGTTTTCTTGCGCCATAGATAAAAACACCCCTAGCTGAGTATTGGCTGGATAAAGCAACTCTTCTTCAAACTGGTAAAGCTCTTGATTTAATTCCACCAGTTCTTTTTTAAGTTGTTCAGCTTCCTTAATTAAAGCTTTATCTATCGCTTTGGGTTTTTCGGTAGGTGTATTTGGTTCAGCGGCATTAAGCGAGGCAGAAGTTAAAATTAAAAGGATACAAACTGTAAGATATGACAAAAAGCGTCGTACAAGCATATTAAAATCAATCGCGATTGAGTGAAGTGATTACCGAGACATGATATTAACATCAATATCGAATGAATAAAGCGGTGCTAATTCACTTTTTTGAAAGATAGTCTTCATCATTCAATCAATGACTTAGCAGGCCTAGTTAAAATTTTAGCCATTTTTTTGACTAGGCTTAGCAAGAAACAAGACAAACATGCTAACGACTTAAATAACGCATGCCGTCAGCAAGCCCCTCAACCGTCATGGGAAACATGTTGTCGCTCAAAAGCTGCTTGGTTACGCCTAATGAGCCACCTTCCCCCCAATAATCTACTGGCAAAGGATTTATCCAAATAACTTTATCGAAATGGTCGGTCAAACGCTGCATCCAAACTGCACCCGCTTCCTCATTCCAGTGTTCAATACTGCCACCAGGCTGGGTTATTTCATAGGGTGCCATTGACGCATCACCAACAAATATCACCTTGTAGTCTGGACTGTATTTGTGAAGAACATCATAGAGGGAGGTTGTTTCATTAATACGTCGAATATTATTCTTCCAAACGCTTTCATAGATAAAATTATGGAAGTAGAAATTTTCCATATGTTTAAATTCTATACGCGCAGCTGAAAACAACTCTTCACATACTTTTATGTGTGGGTCCATGGAACCACCAATATCAAAAAACAATAGTACTTTGATACTGTTATGGCGCTCAGGCACCAGCTTTAGATCAAGAAAACCGGCATTTCGAGCAGTTGAACGAATAGTATCATCCAGATCCAGTTCTTCAGCGGCCCCCTGGCGAGCAAACTTTCTTAAACGTCGAAGCGCCACCTTGATATTCCGAATACCTAAAGTGACATCACCGTCCAGATCTTTGTAGCCTCGTTTTTCCCAAACTTTGACAGCTCTACCATGACGCCCTCCTTTTTGACCGATACGAAAGCCTTCAGGATTATAACCGTTTGCACCAAAGGGTGAAGTTCCACCCGTACCTATCTGTCGGTTTCCACCTTGATGTTTTTTCTTTTGATTTTCCAGCCTATCCTTGAAAGCCTTCATCAGCTCTTCAAGCCCACCCATTGCATCAATTTGTGCTTTTTCGTCTTCACTCAAGCTTTTCTCAAATTCAGCACGAAGCCATTCCTCAGGAATCTCCTGGGAAAATAAATCATCAAGTACTTCAATACCTTCAAAATAAGCGCCGTAAGCTCGATCGAATTTATCAAAGTGCTTTTCATCCTTAACAAGACATAAGCGACTTAAGTAATAAAACTCATCTACATCTGCGAATATCAGTCTTTTTTCAAGCGCTTCCATTAAATCCAGAAGCTCTTTTAAAGTCACGGGCACTTTAGCTTTGCGTACTTTTTGGAAAAAATCGATTAACATTTATAACTCCAAGCTAAATTTAGCCTTTTCGGCGCGCCATAAAAGCTAAACGCTGAAGTAGATGTACATCTTGTTCATTTTTCAATAATGCGCCATAAAGCGGTGGAATAGCTTTACTTGGATCACGCTCTTGTAACAGCTTTTCAGACAACTCGTCCGCCATTAATAACTTCAGCCAGTCAATTAGCTCGCTAGTCGAGGGTTTTTTCTTTATGCCAGGCACTTTACGTACATCAAAAAACACATCCAACGCTTCTTTTAAAAGATTTTCCTTTAAGTGAGGGTAATGAACCTCAACAATTCTCTGCATGGTTTCATTGTCAGGGAAGTTTATGTAATGGAAAAAACAACGTCTCAAAAAAGCATCTGGAAGTTCTTTTTCATTGTTACTAGTGATAATAACAATCGGGCGTTTTTTGGCCACGATACGTTCTTGAGTCTCGTATACAAAGAACTCCATTTTGTCGATTTCAACCAATAAGTCATTGGGAAACTCTATATCTGCTTTATCAATTTCATCAATTAGCAGAACAACACGCTCTTCAGCGTCAAAAGCCTCCCAAAGCTTACCTTTAACGATATAGTTAGATATATCGTGTACTTTATCGTTACCAAGCTGTGAATCACGTAATCTTGATACCGCATCATACTCATACAAGCCCTGCTGTGCTTTTGTGGTTGATTTGATGTGCCATTGAATTAACTTTACACCCAATGATTCAGCTATTTGTTCAGCCAACATTGTTTTACCTGTACCAGGCTCACCCTTGATTAGTAGTGGTTTTTCAAGAGTAATTGCCGCGTTAACCGCCATTTGTAGGTCGCTCGTTGCGATATATTCGCTGGTGCCTTTAAAACCCATGATAAGTACCTGTTTTGTTTATCTACGTAAGATTGATCAACTGTCTAAAACTAGAAGTATATTCTAGTTTTAGACAAAACGGAAAGCGCAAGTGAGTTCAATTATAAAAATAATGTTAGATCGGTTACTATCAATCGCTTTAAAAGCTCAATAATAGAGGCATTTATGCATAACTTAGTTATTTTACTCGCGCACGGTAGCAGTGATGAGTCGTGGTCCGCCACGTTTGAACATTTTACGCAAAGCGCTAGAGCTAAATACACTAATACCAAGCTTGCCTACATGGAACTTAGCCAACCTTCGCTGGAGCAAGCGGTTAGTGTTGCCGTTAATGATGGCTACAAAAATATATCAATACTTCCTTTATTTTTGGCAAAAGGAAAACATTTAAGACATGATATCCCTAAACAGATGGAGAAACTTCAGGCGAAATACAGCATAGAAATTGAATTACTTGCACCACTTGGTGAGCAAGCAGAGTTAGCAAGCGCGGTTGAATTGATCATTGATCGACATATTCAATGAATAAAAAGCGTTATAATTAAACTATGCCGTCATTCCGGTTGTATTTTAACCGGAACCCGTTCTGTTATAACTATTTTAGGTATTAAAACAATGAATTCCGGCTAAAAAACACACCTGAATGAAGGAAGGTTTGAGTTATGCATAAATCTTTATGTTTTAATATTTAATTATTTTTAGAGTCATTTTTTAGGGCACTTATTGCTAATATGCTGAAGTACTGTTTAATATTTTTATTTACTCTGAGTTTAACTGAAGCTGGTTATGCGGCGCCGCAGAACGAGGCTGAAAAGAACTTTAAACAAAGCTACCTCTCCTGTTCCATTATTAGCAGTGAACACCTTACGATTCTCCAGCTCTACCAAAGAGGCTTACCAAGAGATGTTGCAATCAAATCATTACCCCATATAACGCGCGCTGCTAAAAAAAGGGTTAAATATGTTTATGACCTTGCCAAAAAAATCGGCATCCTGAATTCCTACGCAGATATTAATACCAATTACGCCCGTTGCTCGACACTTGTTTACCAGGTAAAAGGAAAACCTGCCGTTGACTTAAGGGCGCATAATTATTATTTCTGTTCTGGCGAAAACAAAGTCAGGTACGAGCTTATTTTAATGGCAGACCAACAAAAAACACTTCAACAACTATTAAATAGCTTTCCTGCTCGCTATGAGCCAGTGATCATTAAATTTTACCAGCTTATAAAATCTAAAGGCACATTAGCCGCTTTTGACTTAACAGCGAACAACTTAAAAGCGTGTTTAAACCAGATTCAATAATTTATTTCATTCGCGTCAAATTAATCGTTGACTTCATAAAAACTCTCCCATATTATGCACGCCACTTCGACGGAGAAGCCAATGCGTCCCCTTCGTCTAGAGGCCTAGGACACCGCCCTTTCACGGCGGTAACAGGGGTTCGACTCCCCTAGGGGACGCCATATTTTATCCAAGTTATTTCTAACTTGTAGTTAATAAAACATCAAACTGTGATTTAAATACAACTCTATTTATTTTTCATAATTAGTTACAAACTTATCACGCTTTTAAAACCCCTATCCCAAGCTTTCTACTATACTTAGTCTTATTGATTTTTATCATATATTTTTTAGCTGATTTCGTAAAAGCTCTTTAGCTAAACAATATTTCTCAACAAAAACTCCTGGAATGATAAAAAACTCATTTTAAAAAATAGGCTGACCTATGGAAAAACAAGACATACTTTTAGCACGCCAACCTATTTACGACACAAAAAAAGAAATCATCGCTTACGAACTGCTTTTTCGTGAGGAAAATGCGGTACCTATGACTGACTTTGATGGCAACCGCGCAACCTCCCGCGTACTACTAAGTTTATTTACTGAAACAGACCTAACATCGGTAACAGGTGGTTTGCCCGCGTTTGTAAATTTTACGGCTGAATTAATAAAGAGCCCGCCTTTATTCAACCCTCAAACAATTGTGATTGAAATACTCGAAGACATCGAAATAACAGATCAAATTATCGAAAGTCTAAAATCTTTAAAGAAGAAAGGCTACACACTGGCTTTAGATGATTTTATTATGGATGAACGCTATAGACCCGTTTTAGAGCTAGTTGATATTATTAAACTTGAGCTACCCGAGATGACGGATGAAGAACTGTCATCCACCATCGCTACACTCAAGCAATACAATGTAAAATTACTTGCTGAAAAAATTGAAACCCAGGCCGAATTCAAGCGCTGCCTAGAGCTTGGCTGCGATATGTTTCAGGGTTATTTTTTATCCAAACCTGAAATTATCAAGGGTAAAAAAATTGCAGCCGGAAAACTGTCAGTACTTGCCTTGATTTCTGAAATACAAGCGCCTGAAATTGACATGGTCGGACTCACCAAAATAATCACAAAAGACCCTGCACTAAGTTTTAAGTTGTTAAAACTGATTAACTCTGCAGCCTTTAAACGTACCAATACCATAGAATCAATCCACAAAGCCGTGACTTTACTAGGTATTGATAAAATTAAGACTTGGACTAGCTTGCTAGCCTTAAGTAAACTGAATGATAAACCTCAGGCTCTCCACCTTTTGGCTCTTGTTCGTGCACTCATGTGCGAAAAACTTGCAGAATTCATCAGCCCTTATGAAAAAGAACAATTCTACACCGTTGGCTTATTATCCTGCCTGGATGCTTTTTTCGACCAGAATATAAAAGATGTAGTTAGCCATATTTTGCTTGATCAAAATATAAATAACGCATTACTTTCTTACAATGGCGACGCTGGTTTGGCACTACAAACAACCTTGTATTTCGAACAATCACATTGGCATAAACTTGACTGGCATAAACTTGGAAAATTCGGTTTGAATGCCAAAATCATCAACAATATATACTTTGAATGCTCATCTCTTGCCTTATCATTACATGATAGCTAAGTTTAAAGCTTGTGCTTATAGTTGAGTCTGTCTAGGATCTAACTTTCCTTTATAAATAAGCAAGATACACAATGAATTCAGAACTTATATTAGTTATTAACTGTGGTAGTTCCTCTCTTAAATTTGCTTTATACACAATCAAGCATAAGCTTTTAATGGAGGGACTTGCTGAGTCACTTAATTCTGAGCAAGCAAAACTACATATCAAACATTTTTTTCACAAAAAGTGCACGCAAAATACACCAAAAAAAATAACACTTGATACTCAAGATCATGAGCACGCCATTGAACTGATTATAACCGAGCTACAAATATCTTTTGACCTTGAAAAACAGCTTGTAGGAATCGGCCACCGAATAGTTCATGGAGGTGACCGTTTCAAACAGTCTGTCATTATAGATAAGCAAGTCATCAACCAAATTGAAAAATGCATTCCACTGGCACCACTACATAACCCAGCCAATCTACTTGGAATTAGTATTTTGACAGCACACTTCCCCCAGCTTAATCAGATAGCAGTGTTTGACACATCATTTCACCAAACAATGCCTGCCCATGCTTACACTTATGCCATCCCGTACCGTTTTTTCGAGGAAGAAGGCGTGCGTCGCTATGGTTTTCATGGAACGAGTCATCGCTTTGTAAGTCTTCAAGCGGCCAAGTTATTAAATAAACCACTTCATTCAATTAATTTAGTCTCAGCACATTTAGGTAATGGTGCCAGTGTTGCTGCAATTTCAAATGGCCAAAGTGTTGATACCAGTATGGGAATGACTCCGCTTGAAGGTTTGGTTATGGGGACGCGTTCAGGAGATATTGATCCAGGACTTTTTGATTACTTAATTTCCAAGAAACTAAGCCCAGATGAAATATCCCGAATGCTAAATAAAGAAAGTGGCTTATTAGGCATATCAGGCATTAGTAACGACATGCGAACCTTATGCGAGAAAGCTGATCAAGGTCATGAACTTAGTATTTTAGCGATTGAAATCTTTTGCTTTCGCTTAGCTAAATACATTGCTGCCATGATGGTTTCTTTAAGCCAATTTGATGCTTTGATATTTACCGGCGGTATTGGTGAAAACTCAGCCTTGGTAAGAGAAAAGACTATTATGCATCTTGGTATATTAGGCTTTGAATTAGATCAAGTATGCAATAGTACTAAGCGCCCTGACACCATAATCAGCCGACCAGGCACCAAAACAATCCTGCTAATTGCAACCAATGAAGAAATTATGATTGTTAATGACACTCTTGAATTAATCCCAGGAACTTTTTAATGGCTAAATCACTTTTTATCTCTCCAAGCACCGAAAATTCTGGTTTAACCTCAGTTAGTTTAGGCTTAGTTCGTGCGCTTGATCAAATAGGGGTTCGTGTTGGTTTTTTTAAACCCATTACACAAGCATCCATTAATGAGGGTAAGGCCGACCTATCTATTCATTTTGCTAAAGATATTTGTAATATCGATGGACCAGCCCCCTTTACAATTGCTGAAGCTCAAACCTATCTTAATCATGGTGACAAAGGATTATTGATGGAAAAAATTGTTGGGCGTTTTCACGCTTTCAATCATCATTACGATATTATTATCGTTGAAGGTTTGGTCCCTGAACAAAGCGTACCTTTTGCCAACCAATTAAATGTAGAAATTGCCAATAATTTAAATGCGGAAGTTATTCTGGTCACAGATTCCAAGGATATGAGTAGCGCGGAGCTCGACAAACACTTGAAGAGTGCTGCTCAAATATTTTCATCCTCGGAAGATCCAGACCTTCTGGGCTGTATATTAAACAAAGTCGGTGAATCAGCGTCAAAAGACTACGAAGATAGCCCATTACTTTTAAGTGATGACAACGCATCTGGACAAAACTCACAATATGTAAATCCTACATTAATGCCTAATTACATAAATGACTGTAAAGTTTTTACCAATCACTTTAAATTGTTAGGCCAGATCCCCCTTGACCCGCATTTGTTTGCTCCTAGAACGATTGATGTCGTGAATGAGTGTAATTTACAGATCCTAAACAAAGGAGAACTATACGATAGACGTGTATTACGGATTTCAATTTGTGCCAGAACTGTGCCTAATTTAATCGACGCACTTACACCTGGTTGCCTAGTCGTTACACCAGGAGATCGGACAGACGTACTACTTGCTGCCTGCATGGTCGCTTTAAATGGTACTCCACTTGCTGGCATCGTATTAACAGGAAACTACCAGCCAGAAGATAAAATTATGGGCTTATGCCAATCGGCATTAAAAGCTGGATTACCATTATTAATGAGTTCGAAAGACACATTTCAAACTTCAGTCAGCTTTTCAAAATTGAGTAATAAAGTGCCAGTTGATGATATAGAGCGCATGGAAGATGTAATGACCACCGTCGCAAAACATCTTGATATTGAGTGGTTTAAAGATCACTGTAAAAAAGAACGCGCCACCCGCCTCTCTCCTCCCGCCTTCCGCTATCAACTTTCAGAAAATGCCCGTAAAGCCAATAAAACGATTATTTTGCCAGAAGGTAATGAACCAAGAACAGTTAATGCAGCTGTTATATGCCACCAACGAAATTTAGCAAATTGCATACTCTTAGGTAAACCATCTGAGATACAAGATGTTGCCAACTCTCAAGGATTGACACTGGGAAATGATATTCAAATTATTGATCCTGAAGAAGTACGGGAAAAATACGTTTTGCCAATGGTCGATCTGCGTAAAAACAAAGGCATGACACCTCAAATGGCATTAGCCATGCTAGAAGACAATGTTGTACTCGCAACGATGATGCTGGCACTAGATGAAGTCGATGGGCTCGTATCTGGAGCGGTGCACACCACCGCAAACACCGTACGCCCAGCACTGCAATTGATAAAAACCACACCCAATGCAAAAGTGGTTTCATCAGTATTCTTTATGTGTTTGCCCGAGCAAGTACTTGTTTATGGTGATTGTGCCATCAACCCTGCTCCTAATGCAGAAGAGCTTGCTGATATCGCTATTCAAAGTGCCGATTCAGCACGCGCTTTTGGTATTGAACCCAAAATTGCAATGATCAGCTACAGCACTGGCCAAAGTGGTTCAGGCCTGGATGTTGATAAAGTACGAGCCGCAACGCAAATTGCTCAAGAAAAACGTCCTGAGCTTTTAATTGATGGTCCACTACAATATGACGCGGCAGCTATTGAAAACGTCGCTAGAAAGAAAGCGCCTAATAGTGTGGTAGCAGGCAAAGCCACCGTATTCGTATTCCCTGATTTGAATACAGGTAATACCACCTATAAAGCGGTACAGCGTAGTGCAAATGTCATTAGCATTGGTCCGATGCTTCAAGGCCTGCGCAAGCCGGTAAATGACTTGTCACGCGGCGCACTGGTTGAAGATATTGTATTCACGATTGCATTAACAGCAGTGCAAGCCAGCCAGTCAGCCAACAATGGAGCGCGATAGATGACTTATTTTTATTCTGCACTAAGCTTACTAATTCAGTTATCTGCTGTTCTTTAAATAACCCTAACTATTGAGGTTAAGTATGAAAACGAAAAAATTGTTTGTATTATGTTTCGGATTTCTAACTATGACAATGATGATACAAGGCTGCTCAAGTTACGAGCCAGTTCCGGTAGCACAATGCAAAAAAGTAGTGAAACATGCACAAAAAGTACTTGGTAGTATGTCGCCTAGCTACAAAGAACTTATGAATAGTTGTAAAAAAGCCAGTGACAGTGAACGCGGCTGTATTATGGCCTCCAAGAAAATGGGGCAGATTTCACAGTGCAGTTAAATACCCCAATGGAACATGCTTTGTGCTAGTCATCACCCAATCTGTTTCAATTGCAGATGAAGAAATTGAACTTTCTGCTATCCGCGCTCAAGGTGCGGGTGGCCAAAACGTCAATAAGGTTTCATCAGCCATACATCTACGTTTTGATATAAAATCATCCTCCCTACCAGAAGTTTACCGTGAACGTTTATTAGCACTCAAAGATAAACGTATTAATAAAGACGGCATTCTGATTATTAAAGCGCAGCAATTTCGCACGCAGGAAAAAAACAAAGCCGATGCACTTCTCCGTTTGAAGGCGTTAATTCAAAGCGTCACGGTGGTACAGAAAGTAAGGCGTGTAACCAAGCCAACTAAAGGCTCTCAAAGACGACGAGTTGATAGCAAAACACAACGCGGGCAAACCAAAGCCTTACGGGGAAAGCCCAGCTTTTGAGAAAAAAAATATTAACAAGTAAAACACGTCTGGATCGTTTTCTCAGCCGTAAACTTCATATTAATAAACGCGATGTTCGTCTGCTACTCTCACAAAAAAGAGTCATTGTAGATAGTCATATTGCCAGTGATGTACAACAAATAATTCACCCATTTACCCAAGTGAGTCTCGACGGTAAAGTGCTGCAAGAAAATCAAGCATGCTATCTAATGATGCATAAGCCGCTTGGCGTAGTCAGTGCAACACAAGACAAAATACATAAAACAGTCATAGACTTGTTAGCTCACCCATTAAAGCATTCATTACACATTACCGGCAGACTGGATCTGAACTCCACAGGCTTACTCCTTCTAACTAACGATAGCCAATGGTCTCGAAAACTTATGTCGCCTGACAATAAAGTTTACAAACGATATTTGGTCACGGTTAAAAAACCAATCACAGAAGAGTATATCAATGCTTTTCACGCGGGAATGAACTTCCCCTATGAAGATATAACTACATTGCCGGTCAAACTCGAAATCATTAACCCCTTCCAAGCAGAGTTAAGCCTAATAGAAGGTCGTTATCACCAAATTAAGCGTATGTTTGGTAGATTTCGAAACCCTGTACTCGAAATTCATCGCCTATCTATCGGCAGTATTAATCTCGACCCATTTCTTTTGACCGGAGAATACAGAGCTTTAAATACGGAAGAGATTAACTTATTTCAAAGCTAAAATTGGACATTAACGTCTCCCTCTGCATACTTAATTTATGGATTTATTTTAGAAAGTAAGGACTAAGTATATGATTAAACCATCCATTTTGATCGTCGATGATGAACCCATCAACATCAAGTTTTTATGTGAAATTCTAACTCAGGATTATGATCTTCGTATTGCTACCAGCGGTAAGCAAGCATTGACTCAATTAGAGCAGCGTCATGATCAAATTGATTTAATTTTGCTCGACGTCAACATGCCTGAAATGTCAGGTATTGAAGTGTTGGATGTGGTGAAACAAAACCCTGATTGGCTGAATATTCCAGTTATTTTTGTCACAGCAATGGATCAGGAAGGGGATGAAGCGGAAGGTTTACAACGTGGCGCAGTTGACTATATCACCAAGCCTATTTCAGCGCCTATTGTTAGAGCACGGATTCAAACACAATTAACTCTATGCAGCGCCAAGCAGGCATTAGCGGCACAAAATATATTGCTTGAACAAAAAGTAAAAGATCGAACAGAAGAAATACGCTACACCCAAGAAGTCATCATCAGCGCACTCACCAACCTTGCATTAGCGCGCGATAAAGAAACGGGAAACCATATTATTCGCACGCAGCATTACGTGAAATTATTGGCCCAGTTAATCAGAAGGCTTCCTGAATACATTGATGAACTGGATGACGACACAAGAATAGACTCTATTTTTCGCACTGCGCCTCTGCATGATGTAGGTAAGGTAGGCATACCCGATTACATATTATTAAAGCCTGGGAAGCTGACAAGCGAAGAATGGGAAATAATGAAAACGCATTCCGTATTAGGCGGGGATGCACTGAAAAAATCCTGCGAACTGTCAGGAGATCGTAAAAGCAGTTTCTTAGGTTATGCACAAGATATTGCTTATTCACACCATGAAAAATGGGATGGTTCCGGTTATCCAGAAAGTCTAGCTGGAAGTGAAATTCCGATTGCAGCTAGATTGATGGCCATTGCTGATGTTTATGATGCTCTGATGTCTCGGCGCTGTTATAAAGACGCCTTCCCTCACGAGAAAGTCATAGAAATCATGGAAGAAGGTAAAGGGCATCATTTTGACCCAATTATGGTGCAAGTCTTTTTAGATAATGAGCACTTATTCTACGAAATAGCTGAAAAATATATATAAAGCAATTTGAGTAATTTTTTACTTCGCCATTCCGGCAATATTTTAGGACGGAATGGCATCCCACATCAGCCATCAACATTTATTTGGTTAATCAACGCGGTTAAGGTCTCGTTCGCTTTGGCATGTTCAATCTGGCAAGTACCTGCAGCCTGATGACCGCCACCATTATACTTAAGCATTAATTCACCCACATTGGTTTTTGAACTTCTGTCAAAAATAGACTTGCCCGTCGCAAAAACCGTGTTTTGTTTTTGAAAACCCCACAAGACATGAATAGAAATATTGCACTGAGGATAAAGTGCATAAATGACAAAGCGGTTACCTGCATGAATCACTTCCTGGTCTCTTAAGTCCAGAACAACTAGATTATCGTGCTCCGTTGCGCAATCTTTTAACTGCTGTTTGAATAAAACGTCTTGCTCATGATAAAGCGTAATTCTTTCTACTACATCTGGTAACTGCATCACTTCATCAATAGTGTGATTTTTGCAGTAATCGATCAAATCCATCATCAAATTGTAATTAGAGATCCTAAACTCGCGGAACCGTCCAAGTCCTGTACGCGCATCCATTAAAAAATTCAGTAAGTCCCAACCTTCAGGATTTAACACTTGCTCTTTATTAAATTGTGCTGAATCACCCCGATCGACCGCTTCCATCATATCAATCCAACTAGCGGGGAATGCGTCTAAAGCGCCATAGTGATCCCAAACAACACGCGCCGCAGAGGGCGCATTAGGGTCAATAATATGGTTATCAACTTTTTCATTGCGTATTGTTTCAGACAGGTGATGGTCAAATGCTAAATGAATACCTGATACATAAGGCAGGTTGGTAGAAATATCCTTGCTGGTGACTTCAATCTTGCCATCTTGCATATCTTTGGGATGGACAAACCTAATGTCATCAATCAAATCAAGGTGCTTTAATAACACTGCACATACCAAACCATCAAAATCACTACGAGTTATTAACCTGAATTTATTGTCGGCCATGAGGCACTCCATCAAATATTAAAAAAGCGTATCAACAAAGTATAGACGGGGATATTTAAATAACATCTTGAATTTTGCAAAATTCACCTGAAAAATATTAAACAGGGCCAATACTCAAATTTGTTCTATATTTAAATATTTAACCAAAAAGCCAAGGCATCATGACATTACGTGACACCAATATAGAAAAGCTACGCAAAGAAGAGTTCGATGTACTCATCCTCGGAGGCGGTATTAACGGTGCTGTTTCAGCCGCTGCACTCTCTGCCAAAGGTGTTAAAGTTGCCCTTATTGATAAAGGTGATTTTGCAGGTTTTACAAGCTCCAACTCATCAAACCTTGCCTGGGGAGGTATTAAATACTTAGAAAATCTTGAGCTATTTCTAGTAAACAAACTATGTAAAAGTCGCAACCATTTAATGAAAAGTTACCCATCGACCGTACAGGAAATCCGGTTTTTTACCACAATTCAAAAAGGCTTTCGGATGCCAGTACTGTTCGTTTTTTTGGGTACAGTGTTTTATTGGATTATTGGTCGCTTGTTTACACAAGCACCGCGTTATCTCACAAAAAAATGCATAAATGCGGAAGAATCAGTCGTCAATACCAAAACTGCAAAAGCAGGTTTTGAGTATTCTGACTGCTACTTATATGATAACGATGCACGCTTTGTATTTAACTTTATTCGTTCAAGTTTAAATTTCGGCTGTATTGCTGCAAACTATGTTGAGTCCTGTGATGCGACCAAAGAAAACGGTCTTTGGAAAATTAATGCTAAAGATAACATTACGGGTGATGGCTTTACTATTCGTGCTAAAGCGATAATCAATGCCTGCGGCCCTTATGTTGACCAGCACAACCAAGTCACTCAACAGACCACTGAACATCACCATGTATTTTCAAAAGGTGTCCACTTAATTGTTGACCAGATTACCGACAACAAACGAGTGCTCACTTTTTTTGCCAGTGATGGTCGCCTATTTTTTGTAATACCGATGGGCCCTAAAACTTGTATAGGCACTACAGACACCCAAGTCGATAGCCCCGAAACAAAAGTTACAGATGAAGACCGACATTTTGTACTCGACAATGTCAACAGCCTATTAAATTTATCAAAGCCCTTAACCAAAGATGACATTATCGCGGAACGCTGTGGAGTACGGCCTTTAGCCATCACTGGATCAGGCGGCAAGGCAGACTGGGTGAAACTCTCACGAAAACACGCTATTGATATAAACAAAAAACAAATGCATTTAAGTATCTTTGGCGGAAAGCTCACAGATTGTATTAATGTAGGAGATGAAGTTGTTGCAGTCTTACGTGGCTTGGGAATTAAAACACCCCACCCTAATAAAAAATGGTATGGCGAACCGCATGATAGCGTTAAAGGAGAGTTTCTTCATCAAGCAGTTTTGATGAACCTGGACGATTTTACAGATGACTCTTCATCGGAGCCACTCAGCACACGTTTCTGGCGGCGATATGGAGAAAACGCCTTCCGTTTACTCGATAGTATTCGCAACAAACCGAAAGAAGCCGAATTACTCATTGAAAATGCAGAATATACCCGAAGTGAAATTGAACTAGCCGCCAAGCGAGAAATGATTACTAAACTAGAGGATTTTTTAAGACGTCGTTCAAAAATTTCACTCGTTGTATGCAGAGAAGACCTAAAAAATTCTCCCGGCCTGATGGAAGCCTGTCAAATACTGTTCGGTGACAAGGCGCAAGAAAAGTACGATGAGTATTTTAGAGACAATCCTTGAGTTTGGAATGACAAAAACACTATTTCCCCTTAAGCGAACAGTTTATAATGGTCGCTTATATAATAACCCCGCCCAACACAGGCCAAAGCTTTCATGATAGATTTTGACTCGCATCCTACTGACAATAACCCCATCGAACTCATTAATAATATTGATCACGTCAGGCGCAAACATGACAGCAAGACCTTGCTCAATATGATGAAAAAGGTAACCGGCAACGATGCGATTGTTTGGGGAGCAGAGTCGATTGGTTTCGGACAATATGCCTATATTTATAAGACTGGACGCAAAGGTAACTGGCCCCTAATCTCTTTCACGCCCAGCTTACAAAGCATTAGCATTCATGTGATGCCAGGCTTTGATAATTACACATCATTACTCGAAAAGGTTGGCCACGTTAAATATTCTGGCAACACCTTAACATTGCATAAGTTTTCAGATATTAATTTACCTGCGCTAGAAGCTTTACTGAAAAAAGCAGTATACGATATTCGTAAATCGCACGAGAGCCGTTAAGCATTATTTCAGTAACATATATAAGCTAGCTTCGCTTTTTTACATGCTATTTACTAAATTAACGCTAAGTTAGCCTTTTCTAATTCAAACTGATTAAAGACCTGAATACCATTTTTCTCTAGTAACGCAACTGTAACACCCTTACCTGTTATTTTATGCCGACGAAAATGGCCGTCATAAATGGTTGTACTTCCACATGAAGGGCTAGACTCCGATAAAACAGCAACGCTTATGTCGTGTTGCTGACATAATGACAATGCCAGATTAGCACCAAGTATAAACTTATCCGTAACATCCAACCCCACCTCATTTACAACGTTAGCGTAGCCAGACAAAACATCGAAACCATCACCGCCTGTTATTTCAGCGGGCAGCCTTGGAACCCCCATGCCAGCATCAGCCTCTGGACAAATAGTGACAACACGGTCAGCTTTCAGCCATTGCTGTAAAATTTGCGATGATACCGCTAAGGTCTTCCCGTCATATCGAACGCGCCTGCCAAGCAAACAAGCGCTAATAAGAATTTTTGTGTTTTCTACCACTTTTTTTAACCGTATAGCCAGATTTTCAAAAGCCCTAAACTAAGTGATAGTTGCATCCACCAAAGCTTTCGCTTCTTTTTGGATTTGGTTTAAATGCAATTCCCCTAAAAAGCTCTCAGCATAAATTTTATAAACGTCTTCAGTTCCAGAAGGCCTAGCAGCAAACCAACCATTTTCCGTTGTTACTTTTAAGCCTCCAATAGCAGCATTATTTCCAGGAGCTTCGGTCAGTTTACTTAAGATCGGTTCTCCTGCGAGTTCTTTTGCTGTCACTTGCTCTGCACAGAGCTGTTTTAACTTATCTTTTTGTTGCTTCGTTGCAGGTGCATCAAGACGTTCATAAACAGGTGAGCCAAATTTATTTTCCAATTCAGCGTATCGTTCACCAGGATCTTTACCCGTGGTTGCGCATATTTCCGCAGCCAATAAATCCATGATAATGCCGTCTTTATCAGTACTCCAAGCAGTACCATCCAGCCTTAAAAATGAAGCGCCGGCACTCTCCTCGCCACCAAAACCGAGTGAGCCAGAATTCAAACCTTCCACAAACCACTTAAAGCCAACGGGCACTTCTTTTAATTTACGTCCCATCGCATTGGCAACACGGTCGATCATGCCGCTAGAAACCAGTGTTTTGCCAATACCAACAGATTTATGCCAGGCTGGTCGATGTGTAAATAAGTAATCAATAGCAACCGCTAAATAATGATTTGGGTTTAATAGACCGGAGCTTTTAGTCACAATGCCATGGCGGTCATAGTCAGGGTCATTTCCAAAGGCAATATCAAATCGGTCTTTTAATTCTATCAACTGTCCCATCGCATAAGAAGAAGAACAATCCATTCGAATTTTGCCATCCTTGTCCACACGCATAAATGAGAAAGTGGGGTCGACACGCTTATTCACCACCTCTAGATCAAGTGAATACATATGTGCAATTGGCTCCCAATAAGCAATTCCACTCCCCCCCATGGGATCTACTCCAATTTTCATACCGCTTGCAGCAATAGCCTTCATATCAACAACGTTTTTCAAATCGCTGACATAAGGAAGAATAAAGTCAATTTCTTGCGTTGAATCTGAGCGCAAGGCTTTTTCATAACTATAACGTTTAAGACCTTTCAGCTCCTCTTGTAGCAAGTCATTGGCTCGATTCTGAATAAGTGCTGTAACATCAGTATCAGCAGGGCCACCGTGGGGAGGGTTATATTTAAAACCACCATCTTGAGGCGGGTTGTGTGAAGGCGTAATTACCACACCATCAGCAAAACCTGATTGACGACCTAAATTATAATTCAAAATAGCGTGAGATATGACCGGCGTTGGCGTATAACTCCCTCCAGTTTGAATTCGAACCTCAACACCGTTGGCAGCGAACACTTCTAGCGCAGTGATTAACGCAGGCTCAGATAAAGCATGCGTATCTTTCCCTAAAAATAATGGTCCACTGATATTATTACTAATGCGGTACTCACATAATGCCTGACAAATAGCCAAAATATGATTTTCATTAAAGCTACCGTTAAAAGCGCTACCTCGGTGCCCGGAAGTTCCAAAAGCAACCGCTTGCTCGGCGTTATCTGAATCTGGAGCTATTTTATAGTAATGGGAAACTAATAACGGGATATTGGTTAATAAGCTTTGTGGTGCAGGCTTACCTGCCAAAGGGTGAGCACTCATAAAATTCCTTTGCTAATAATAAGTGAAAAGATAATTCATCTCATCATTATAATGGAATGTAGATACAAACAAATGTGGTTTCGTTGAATCTTTCTTAAAAATAATTCTGTAACCAGCATCCCCCTAATTAATTCCATCCAATGCATAGTGAACAAGCCCCTACCAAACTCGGGAGTAAGGTCAAATCCTTAGGGCGCAAATACGCCTGCATAGTTTAAGGATTAAAATACTTTAAAGTGATATATCGGTGGAAAAGAATACTTAAAGACTTATATTCAATTTGTAAGTGCAACTCAAGCAAGTATACTTTTAAATAAACAATCCACATTTGAAGTGAACCATGACGAAACGATCAATCTATGTTTCTTATACGGGCGGCACCATCGGTATGGAAAAAACGGAACAAGGCTTTGCGCCCGTTTCTGGCTTTCTTACCCGCTACATTAAGTCGCTACCGGAGTTTTATCGTGCAGAGATGCCAGATTTTACCATCCACGAGTATGATCCGCTCATTGATTCATCTGGTATGGCACCTACTGATTGGCAGATGATTGCGGATGATATCAAAGCAAACTATGAGAAATATGATGGATTTGTGATTCTTCATGGTACCGATACAATGGCCTTTACGGCATCGGCGCTGTCATTTATGTTACAAGATTTATCTAAACCGGTGATTGTAACAGGGTCACAAATACCCTTATCTCAATTACGCTCAGATGGGCAAATCAATTTACTTAACTCACTTTACATTGCTGCTAATTATCCTATTTCAGAAGTGAGTTTATTTTTCAATAATAAGTTATATCGCGGCAATAGAACGACAAAATCACATGCAGATGGCTTTGATGCCTTTGCATCGCCCAATTACCCCCCCCTTATGGAAGCAGGTATTAGCATTCGTTTAAAAGCGGGTGAAATTTGTAGTGGGCCTATAAAGCCATTAGCAGTGTTAGAGATTAGTCCTCAACCCATAGGAATTGTGACTTTATACCCAGGTATTACCACGAGTTTGATCGAGAATTTTCTACATCAACCTATTAAAGCATTAATACTCTTAACATATGGCGTTGGAAATGCGCCTCATAACCAAGCATTGTTGGATTGTTTGTTCAAAGCGAATGAACGAGGCATTATTTTGATCAATTTGACACAGTGTCTACAGGGAACGGTTAATATGCAAGGTTATGCGACGGGTAATGCGTTAGCTCAAGCTGGCGTGATTAGCGGTTTTGATATGACAACTGAAGCAGCCTTAGCAAAGCTTCATTATTTGATGTCCAAACCTTATAGTACTGAACAAATTCGTGCGCTAATGCAGAAAAACCTTGTTGGAGAACTCACTGAAAGCTAATAAGGGTTTTAGCTGGTAGTTGAATGACATTATTCACACTTCTTCTTTTATATGCGGCCATGGTTATAGTTGTTATTAAAAGAAATCAAAACAAAAGATGGTTTAAAAAGTTCGATTATATCATAGCCTTAGAATAGTCTATGAAGATAATTGTTCGAAGGCTTCACGAACATCTTCATGACAAACCTTTATCACGCTGACTAAAGGTCAGACGATATCGTATCATGAGTGATTTGTTCGGACACGCGACGAATTATTTTCGCTTCAACAAAATTTCTTTTAGTTGTGCTTAGCTGCTTATTGATAGATGAAGATACTTGGTCAATCATGTTTAGGCTTTGTTTTAATCATGCGCTAACTCCTTTTGAATTAGGGTGCTAGCGTAATTACCTAGTGAATTTGATGCTCGGTGTTTGGCGAAAAGTTCACTTTTTGCGTTTCATAATAGCTAATATAAAAATAGATTGAAGTAGCAAAATTTAAGTCAATATTTTGAGGGCGTCAAATTACCCCTTTAATTCGTCATAAGCTAAAACAAACAAAGCTACTGCTAAACCTCATTCAGCGTAATAAGAGTGCATGAGATAACCATAAGCCGTTGCAAACGCAACTTCTTGAAACCTTTTTAAGCCAGTATCAACAAACGCGACAGAGATAGGATTCATTTTTATATGCTCTTTAATCGCAACGGATGTAATTAATTCAACCTCTAAGTTGTCGATCAACTCAATCGCAGCCTCTAGCTTAAACCCAATAGCACTACCCGCAAATTTCCCTTTCGTTGGACGCTCTCTGATAATCACTTTATCAATTTTATAATCCGCCATCAGCTTTTCGAAAGTAAATTGAAAAACTTTCAACGACTCCCTACTAGTCTTATTTTCTAACGTGATTTTACGGACACGACAATCAGGAATATCAAAAATTTCATCCTTCATAGACAGCAAACAAATAACTGCATCGTTACCTTTTATCTCTACTCCACACACTCTCATAAACACATCCTGAAAATAATTGAGATAGCCTAGTCATTACATATTGTGACATATGGGATTTTGCCTTTTGTATATTAACACTTTCAGCAGTTATTAGGGGCATAATGATCGTCAATGAATAAAGCTTGCTTTGGACCAAAAAAGTAATAATTGTAAGTAATCAAGGGCATGGCTTATTATCCAGGTTCAAACAAGCCCACCGATAGTCTACTTTGTGGTGTGAGCTCAACCGATCAACGCAACATAAATGTCATTCTCCATGAGATACTATCTAATATATTAAGGCTGATTTTCAGCGGCAGCTTTATGGCAATTCATACCCACCGGAAATCAAATAATTGAACAACTCAAAATCGCAATTAGCTACCTCTGAAAATCTTTTTTTGTCAGATATTGTCTGAGGTGTTAAATAAGATACTGACAGTCAGCTAATTAGAAATATACTAGTCTGATTTTGTTTTTAGGCCTTATCTTCGATTAGATTTTTGTTTGTACATCTTGGCGTCAGCATTTTCCATCATCTGTTCCAATGAGATAGAATCATCGGGGTGCTTCGTAGTGTAGCCGGCGCTGTAATGAATATCGTACCCTCGCGCCGCTTGCTTGTTATAGTTTTCAAGCGCAGCAGAAAATCTCATGAGAACGTCTTCTATTTGATCTTCTTTAGTGGCGTTCAATAAGGAGACGAACTCGTCGCCTCCAATACGTGCAAAAATATCAGAATCCCGAAATTCCTGTTTGAGTATATTGGAAAAAGCGATTAAAGCACGATCGCCTTCAGCATGGCCGAACTGGTCGTTTATTGGCTTAAAGTGGTCTAGGTCAAATAAAATGAGTGTGGCAGCCTGATTGTTTC
>Ga0105348_1000511_pt1 | contig 28955 bp, 25 predicted proteins | sample EN8Hudsemesocosm_2_FD_83504 | JGI IMG/M metagenome (GOLD analysis project Ga0105348, IMG submission 83504) | Methane-oxidizing microbial communities from mesocosms in the Hudson Canyon - EN8C Hudson Canyon | ecosystem: Environmental > Aquatic > Marine > Cold seeps | place: Hudson Canyon... | reverse complement strand
GCAGAAGGTGTTGAAACCGCTGAAGATAAAGAAATCCTCATCAACGCCAACTGCCACATAGCCCAAGGCTACCTATATAGCCGCCCTATCGAAGCGGGTGAGTTAGAAGAGATTTATCGCAAATAACCTAGTCGAGGGCGCCACCACAACTACTGCCTTGACCTGCAGTACAACCATAACAATGGTCAGCAACTTTAATCGGCAAGCCCTGCAGATCAGAATTTAATAAATCACGTAAGTGATAACCAGAAGCAGCACCACTGGCCTCATTGGCATTAGCATGACCCGTGAGCGGCATCTCTAACATCTGATTGAAATCGCAATCGTAAAGATTCCCCTCCCAACCCACACTCACCGTATTCAAACACATCACCCCCGCTAGGTTCGCAGGCGAATAACTGTCTTTTAATAGATTCATATACTTGTTAAATTCACCCTGCGCTAATAGCACAGCACCAAAACGTGAAATCGGCATATTGGTAATGGTGAAAAGATTATTAAATTGAATATTATGCTCAACCCCCAGCTGCTCTTTATAAGCGGCCTCAAGTGCAACCTGACCCGGCGGTAAAAATGCACCGCCTGGGTTATAGACAAGGTTTAAAGGTAAGGCTGAATCGTCCTTACCGTAGCCAAGGCTGTTCAGTTTTTGCAGACCCTCGATGCTCGATTCAAAAACACCCTTACCTCGCTGAGCATCAACATTGTCTTCGCTATAACACGGTAAAGACGCAACAACTTCTATCTGATGGTCGGCCAAGAACTGAGCAAGATCTTCTTGCCCCGACTCATTCAAAATCGTCAGGTTACAGCGATCAATCACAGTCACACCCAAGTCACGGGCCGCTTTCACCAAATAACGAAAATGCGGCATTAACTCAGGCGCACCACCGGTTAAATCAAGCGTCTGCACTTTATGCTGCTTTAGTATCTCAATCACCAAATCGATATTGGCTTTATCCATCTGCTCAGTACGCTTAGGGCCTGCATTTACATGGCAATGGGTACAGCTGAGATTGCAGGTATAACCTAGGTTTACCTGCAATATTTCTAATTTAGAACGGGTTAATGGCGGGAAGTTAGACACCATCAATAAAGGCTTTGTATCTCTCATGAAACAGGCAAACCATCAAAATAATTATTATGGGATAAAGATAGCGTAATTTGAGATGAGAATCGCGGATAAGTTCACTTTACGAGGTTGTCATCAGCTAGGGTAAAGTAATAGAATGGCTGCGTTGAATAGATCTCTCCATAGTTTAACTGGATAAAACTGCCGCCTCCTAAGCGGCTGCTCTGGGTTCGAGTCCCGGTGGGGAGGCCATCATTATTTTCAATAGTTTCCAGTACCATCCACAATCCCTTTATATATCAGTATATTACTGAAACATCCATCCAATAGCGTCCAGTAAAACCCATAGACTTCCACATCATGTTGGGGGTACCTGAGTTCGACCTAGAATAAATACCCCCAAAAGGTGTCTTCAATGCCGTTAACAACTGTATTCGTCAAAAATGCTCAAATCCGAGATAAGGCATACAAACTATCTGATGAAAAGGCCTCTATCTTTTAGTAAATCCTAACGGTAAAAAAAGGACTGGCGACTAAAGTATCACTTCTAGGGTAAAGAACAAACATTAGCTATTGGCATCTACACAAGTCACACTAAAAGAAGCGCGAGAGCAAACACTTGAGGCAAAGCTAAAACTTCAAAAAGGTATTCAACCAGCCTCTCAGAAAAAAAGAAACAACAAACTAAAACACCGGCCAATAACTCATTCAAGGTTACTGCTGAACGCTGGCATACATTAAATATTCCTCGCTGAAGTAGTCGCTATGCATTAAAGGTTATACAACTACTCGACAAGCGGGCTTTTCCTTTCATTGGCAATCGCGACATCACAGAAATAACAAACTCAGATGTGCTAGAAGTATTACGAAAAATGGAAGATGACAACGTCAACGAGACGACTCGCAAAGTAAAAAAACATATCGAAAAGATATTCACATTTGCTATCGCCAAAGGAAAATTAAACTCCAATCCAGCTACTGGAATCCAAGGAGCGCTTAAAGCCCTTCCACCAACTGAACATCAACGCCATCTAGCTATAGAAGATATTTCCAGTTTTATTAAAGCTATTCAAAATGATCAAGGCCATCCAATCGTCAAACTCGGACTGCAACTTTTACTGCTGACCATGACCCGAACGGGAGAAGTACGTTTTGCTACATGGAAAGAAATCGATTTTGATAAAGCCATATGGAATATTCCAGCCTCTAGAATGAAAATGAAACGTGATCACTGCATCCCCTTAAGCCGACAAGCAGTACAAATCCTACAAGAGCTTCATCAATTTACGAGCCATTCTGGATACCTTGTTAGAAGCCCTAACAGTAATAAACCACTCTCTGAAAATGCATTTCTAGTACTGATTAAACGCATTGGCTTTAAAAGTAAAACCACTACCCACGGATTACGTGCAACAGCATCAACGTACCTCAATGAACAAGGTTTTCGCCCTGGTGTAATTGAGAAGCAACTTGCCCACGAAGAAAGAAACCAAGTTCGTAAAGCTTATAACCACGCTGAGTATTTAGAAGAGAGAGCTGACATGCTTCAAAAATGGGCTAACCATCTTGCTACATTAAATGAACAATTCGAAATAAATAACGAAAACCAGAAAAATAACATCAACCATAATTCCACTAAAGCATCTAAAAAATAACCGAATGGATTACCGCCTATTAATAAAGAGGCTCTTGAAAGAAACATCCCGTAATCTTATTAAATTAGGTTAATTCTCTATAATTACAGGCATTTTTAGCGGTTTCAATCAATCGATCACATCAATAATAGCCGAGTCGAGTCCTTAAACTAATAATCCTTTTAGTTTGGACCAGCCTATTTAAGAGGCTAGCGCTGCTTATGAGAGGGACCATAGATAGAACTTAAATCTAATGCTAAGATAAAAACATCAAAAAATCATCCTGTATACGATAACCCTTAGGAATCTATATAAAATGGCATTAATCGAGAGTTTTATTTCAATGTGGCCAAGAGAGCTCTTCCACCTAAAAAGAGGATCAAACTCGATTAGCGAATTTAAAGAAATACTTGAAGGAAAGCCCGGCATTTACATATTACACAAAGGTAATGAAGTGTTTTACGTTGGTAAAGCGGGTAAAAAAGGAAAGGCAACAGGCTGCCTATATAGTCGCATTCAAGATCACGATCATAACTTTGATGATGACTACCATAGTTCATGGAATTGCTTTTCTGTGTTTATCATAACTGAAGAGGCAAGACCAATGATCGATGAGCTAGAGCGCATTCTACAATTCACTTGCTTAGATAGTGCTAACAAAGATCGTACCAAACCAGGAAAACAAATCAAACTTCCAAAAAATCTCAACAAAATGCTAAAAGAGAATACATTTATCGATGTGAGAAGTTTTTAAATTTCTTAGCAACGATAACAATGGAAGAAAATATCAGAGCAAGTCGGAACTAATACAGTGAATATTCTACAGTGACGCTCTGAATTCGATAGTCAAAAATGCTATTTCATTTGGGCTACTGATAAAATTTCACCTAGTAATTACTTTATAAAATAGCCAATATATATTAGTTGAATTGGTTCGGGATAGCTCTAAATCAATTCAACTAAGGCTATGATTAACTTGCTAGCTGAGGTACTGATTTACGCATCCATTTACCTAGCCTTTTCACCCCAGAATTAACCATACTGCCTGCCATCGAACCACAAACACCAGCCACAACAATCACTGGCACAGCTCCACCAGACGCTAAGGATGCTGCAATCAAACCCGATGTACCTACTAAAATCCGACCGGAAGCATTACTTGTTGCTGTTCGCTTGCTCATATCACCCTTGATGACTTTATTTATATCTTTAGCCCCTTCATAAACCACACTAGCAGCAACGGCAGCAGGCCCTGCTTTACTGAGCACTTGAGAGCCAGCTTTACTAGTTGCTTGCTTGATGCCTTCTCCTAACGCAAATTTAGCCCCACCTTCAACTCCAGCTAAAGCTGCCTTAACCCCGGACTCTTTGATGATCTTCGAGTCATACCCACTTTTATGAATTCTATTGGCATCTGTAGCAAAAGATACAGCCGCAGATAGACCTATAGTAATTCCAAGTCCTTTGCTAAGGTTTTCCCAGTATTTAACATGCTCAACATCTTTTACTCGCTCATTGAGATGCTCTATTAGCTTCTGGTAATCCTCATCATTTTGCATAGCATCAAATAATTGCTCTTTTGATACTTTTTCAGAGGAAACACCATCATATGAAATCGTATGCTTAATACGATTGTACATCTCAGGGTTTATAGATTTAACTTTGTTCAGTAGGTCGCTGACTCCATCGCCATTAGTTACTAGCTCGAGGCCATCATATTCATGATTATTAAAAGCAGAGCCTAAGTAGCTTTCCCCACCCACTTTCATTTGAATATGCTTCAGTGCTCCCTCAGGGAGATCTAAGCGACCGCCGTTAGCGACCTCCGCCATAATTCCTGCTGCTTTAGCCTTGTGGACGATGAGAATATCGGCAATATGCTGTTTACCATCTGCTGCAACTGGAGGCATGATGGCGGTAAAATCTTTGCCTTTCAGTAAAGCATCCAAATTAAACTCAGCACAGTGAAGGTATTCCGCTGCAAAACCTTTAGAAAGATGAGCACTAGCGCCGTTATTAAAGTGCGTATCTATACCTTTCAGAGCAGAGTTCAGAATCGTTTGGATCTCTTTAAACTGCCCACTCGTCAACTCTTCGATAGCTACAGCCACAGATACGTTAATATTATTATTTGCTTTCATTAGTCAGCCCCACAAAACGAAAGTGCAAGTACTACAAATACCGCAATTACAATTACAATTACCATTAATTACTCCAGATATTTTTCAAAACGCAAGCCCTTACTTATAGAGCCCATTTTCAATATAGATCAATATAATCCATAGAAGCTAACGACTAAGTTAACCCTGAGGAGTAACAGTCCAGTAAGGATTCGGCAAATCTGCCACAGAAGGAGTTAGGGTAAAATCACCTGCGCACCAAGCTGTTATATCCAATACTTCCTGTGAATCATATTCAAGGGGAGCACCTTGGCTATCGACATTTTTAATAAGTCCAAAGGAACCACTATTAAGCGGCATTAACAAAAATGAAAAACTAGCATACTCTTCGCCTTCAAGGTCTGTGGCCTTCTGAATATTATTACCAGTATAAATGTTTACTTCAATTGCATCACCTTCCAGTGACATGCGGGGCGACGCCATAAGTTCAAAGTATCGTTTCTTCTCCTCCATAAAGGCATCCCAATAAACAGGTAAAAAGGCTTTGGTTTTATCGCCGTCTCGAAATACTCGCTGATCTAGCCCAATGATAATTCTAATTATCTCATCTGCATTAAGCATGTACTCTTCAGTGAGACTCGTAGTTAATTGAGGCAATTCAAGGAAGCTATAGACTAATTGATTAAATAAATTCGCGATGTTGTATTGAGTAAGATCATAGCCAACCATTAAACAGGGTCTATCATCAACCTCGAATAATGGCTGTGCTCTTGCACATTGCTGAAGAGTATTAAAAGCTCCATGAAATGTTACATAAGAGAACAAATTTAAAAGCCTAAGAACTTCTAGTTGAAGTTTTTCATTTTCGCTGCAAAAAATGAATTCTGACATAGCATCAAATAAACAGAATGGCGAAGGAAATAAACCAACCGCTTTTTTCTCTTTATTTACAGCATCAACCATTAAATCGTCTAGTGGCTTAACTCGAGAGGATTTTAGCAACTCCTTCATGTTGCTCCAAGATTTGAATCCTGATTTACGAGCGATGAAGTTGAGTTTCTTTAAATGACTGTCTTCAGGATTTAAATGAGATTCAAAAACTGATATCAGAAAGTGTGTATCGAAAAGAGTTTTAATTAACATTTGGGATTCTCCCGTAATGAATATGGGAGCGGTTGTGAGCATGTCGTATTTGCATGATCAGCATTTGCTAGAAGCTTGTTTCGTTACTAAGAGCAACCGAGGCTAGCGAGCCGAATTAAACTTTACTCGAGCAATGTCACTGTGTCAATAGCCCCTCCTAAATCATCACAAAAAAATAGTCACTGCAAACAACGTCAGAACCAGAAGTGTAAGTAGTATTAAAAATTAACGGAGCAAAGTTACTAGGTTGACGCATGAAAAATAATGCCTCTCATTAGGTTTACTACAATGTAAGCATTGCATCTATTTACTTGATTTCATTTGATTCAAAAATAAAATCCAGAAATCACCTTATTCATCACAAGTACAGCCACCTTCTTTTCATCGCAACTTTCACAGGTCGAGCAAGTGTAACAAGTCCCATTTTGATGACAGACATCACATATTTGATCTTCAGTATCTTGCCCCATAGAAAAACTCTCTTTAGCTAGCAGAATTAATTGACTCTGTACTTTACTCCATTGTTGATTAGGTGTGAATTTAATTAATAGCTAGCCAGCCAAACCACCAACATTAAGACTGATTAAGCCTTAATGCTGGTGGTTTTGGTAAAAATAACGGCATAAGGAAAGCTAAAAGACAGTGATAAAACAGCTGAATATAGGTGAGCCTACTCTTTGTAAATACCTAGCCAAGTAACCTATCACAACTTTGGCACGACTTTTAAGGCGCAGGGAGAAGCACACCAAGTGACAATTACAGAGCTATCTTAACACTCTAAAATAGTTCATCCTCTTAATATTAAACCACCACACCTTTACGCTTCATGAGCGATCCAAAGCTATAATCACCATAAGCCAATAATTGATCAACACCTCCATAAGCCACACCTAACTCTCTTACAGCCTCATCAATTATTGTTCCATGAGCATGTGTTCTAAGATAACCATCAAGTATTAAATCTGAATAGTAATTAAGACCATTGTGATCCAGGCGTTTTATTCTCTTAATGGCAATTTCTAAAAAGTATGTTTTTTGATTTTGAGTAATATTCCCTGAGGCTAATATCATGCGTAACATGCCGCCAAAAGATCTAGCTGCCCAATGTTCAGGATATTGTAGTTTATCATCATGACTTACATCCTCGTAATCAAGATATTCAATAATATCCAGCCAGTCATCGCAGATTGAAAACAAATAGTACAAGAGATAATCATACCTAGTTGGAAATTCACGGGCTAAATCAACACCGTCTGCACGATTAATCTGCTCAAGTATGTCCTCAATAAATCGCTCCAAATACAACAACCACATATGATCATCGACTCGCTGACAAATAGCAGCTGTAACCATTACATTAAAAAAGTGACCACCTACATAAACGGGGCATTCCCATCGCTCATCATTCTGAGAGAAATAACCGCACGACTGATTATAATAATCGCTTTTTTCACCCTGCTGAATATATTCTCTTATCCAGTCACCAATAGGCTTCCATACAAGAATATTTTTAGCAACATTTGCATCTGATAATAAGTAACTCAGAATTTGATTGCTGGGGTCGATGTAATATTTTCCGTTTACCGGAATACTTTGGGAGTCTCTAAGCTCTCGATACAAAGCACTATTCGGATTATTGATAAGAGCTTCAAAATAGTATTTTCTATACTCGTTATCATCACGAAACCGGAGTTGAGTAGCTTGAGCACCAACAATCGGATAAGCTCCTGCTAAATAGGTGACAAAAAGTCTAGATTTAAATAATTTTTCAAATGATCGCTTAATTACATCCTGTTTAACTGAACCGATAGGTATAGGCTTAACAATCCAAGCTCTCAAGGCATGCCATATCTTTGTAAAACGAGCTTTTATCCCACTATTGCCCTCAACGCTTTCTTGGCTAGTAAGTAAAATAAGTTTCCGATATTCAACTGGAGGTGCAATTTTCTTGCGTAACTTGAAAAGCCAAGTATCTTCATTATTCACCGTAAATAATTGTTTGTGATATTTATTCAACAAATACCCAAGTTGAGAGAATTTATGCTCTCTTAAAAGTAAATCAGATTCACTAGCCCACAACCCATAATTAATAGATGGAACCCGACTCCCTCTCATCTTCCAGAAGGAGAAAAGAATGATTGCCAATAAGTAAGTGAATGAAGCAAGCTCTTCGGTAAACCCCCAGAGCCACGGAATAGGCTTCATCTGAGTAATACTCAAGATAACAGGCGAATAAATCACTATCAGAATAGCTAGAATTAGAGCTAATACATAACAGATATTGATCAACGAAATTCTAATTTTTAGATCTATCCTTTTTTCTTCTGGTTGCATACTATAAGCCGCCAGAAGAATTGATAGCACCGTTAATAACGCACCAGTTACCATAGAGTTTTCACCTAAAATCTACTGCAAATAAAATAATCGCCATCTTGTGACAAGAAATGACTTTTATCCACCAATAGTCCTTTCCATACTCTGAGTCCAAGACGCCTTAAACGCAGAGTCCCCTGCAAACAACTTATACAACTCCAATTCATCCTTCCTTCGAGATAGCATCACTTCTTTAAGCATCTTCTCAAATGCAAGCGCACGGTTATGCGGATCTGGGTTATCTTGATATTTAGCTTTAAAATCAGGATGCTTCTTAACGCTTTCTGCGATATTAACAAACTTAACTTTTTGCTCTTCCGGTGTCGCACTCCAGCCTTGGAACCAGCGCTCATTAAAGCTTCGAATAATTTCATCCAATGGGTCAAAGTCGTCATCACCACCATGAGCACCACGCGGGTTAGGATTCTGCGGATCTAACTCAGTTTCTGAATCATCTAAATCAATAGAATGATTCAACTTCACTCGCTGCAAACCATAAGAACTTAAATCAACAGAGTCTAATAACTCATCCAGAACATCAGCATCAGGATCTTGAATAATTAACTTTGGAATAAGGAACTTCAGGAACCAAAACAGCTTTTCCCAAACAACAATCTCATAGGGCATGATAGAAGCCATTTGTCCGTAAATTTTAACGAACTGCTTAGCCTTTATCTTGAAGTCAATCTTATCTTCATCTTCCAGCTCTAACTCCAAATTAAAGCGGTTAGCGGCCGTATCAATAATTGGGCTTAGCGACTGGGCATCTTCATTATCAAAATAGCGTTTAACGAAATCCTCAACCTCATACCACTCATAAACGCCAACATCATCCATAGCGTCTTTAAGCTCATGCAATACGTTTACATCTGTCTCTTCAGACAAGCTGGTCGAGGTGTAGAAGTCATCAAAGGCTGTTTTAATATCTTCAACAGCATTAAAGAAATCCAAAACAAATAAGTCTTCAGTTTTCTTACCTAATTTAGGGGCTGAGCGATTCAAACGAGACAATGCTTGCACACACAGTACACTGGCTAGCTTTTTATCCACATACATAGCGCATAGTTTAGGCTGATCAAATCCCGTTAAATACTTATTCGCAACCACCAGCAAGCGGTATTCATCGGTATCAAACTTATCCTTGGTATCAGTCTCTGCAAAACCATTCATATCAGCTTCAGTATACTCAATACCATCAACTTCTTTTGTACCAGAAAAAGCGATAGCAACTTTAAACGGATTCCCTTGATCTTCTAATATACGAGTAATCGCTTTGTAATATCGAATAGCCGTTTCAATATTTTGAGTGATCACCATACCTTTGCCTTTTCCACGTAATTTCTTGGTATTCACTACCTGTGGAATAAAGTGCTCAAGCATGATTTCTGCTTTGGTATTAATCGTCTGCTGGCTTGTTTCAACATAAGCTCTCAGGCGCTTTTGTGCCTTCTTAGTATCAAACTTAGGGTTTTCTTGAATTGATTTTTCAATCTCGTAATAACTTCGATACGTAGTGTAGTTAGCGATAACATCAAGAATAAAACCTTCTTCTATCGCTTGTTTCATTGAGTAAAGGTGAAATGGTTTAAAACTACCATCCGCTTGTTTCTGACCAAACTTCTCTAGCGTGCTGTTTTTAGGCGTAGCCGTAAATGCAAGATAAGAGGCATTACCGCGCATTTTTCGCGACTGCATCGCCTGCAATACCTTATCTTGCGCATCTTCAGCTTCTTCGACTTCCGATTTACCCATTGCTCGGTTCATATTGTCATGAGCAGAACCTGATTGAGAACTATGGGCCTCATCAATGATCACCGCAAAACGTTTATCACTTAGATCACTAATGCCATCAATAATGAAGGGAAATTTCTGAATCGTGGTAATAATGATCTTCTTGCCATTCTCCAATGCTGACTTCAATTCAGAAGATTTAAATGCAGGCGCAACAATGTTCTTCACCTCAGAGAACTCTTTAATATTTTCCCTAAGCTGCTTATCAAGCAGCCGTCTATCAGTTACGACAATTACCGTATCAAACAAAGGCTGATCAATGCCTTTACTACCAGGAATGCTGGCACTAATCGGGTAAGTCTCAATCAACTGATACGCTGCCCAAGTGATAGAATTCGACTTACCTGAACCCGCAGAGTGCTGAACAAGATAAGTATGCCCAACGCCATTAATTGAAGCATGCTCTACCAGCTTACGAACTACATTCAATTGGTGATAACGAGGAAAGAATAATGTGCGCTTCTTCAAATCATCCTTACTACTGCCATCCAAGCGAACAAAGTGCTGAATGATATTTGCCAAGCTCGATTTACTGAACACCTCTTCCCACAAGTAGCTTGTCTTATGTCCCCCGCCCCCATAAGAAGAGGTATTAGGAGGATTGCCTTGTCCATGATTATTACCCTTATTAAAAGGTAAGAAGAAGGTACTTTTACCCGCCAGCTTAGTAGTCATATACACTTCATCGGTATCAACCGCCATATGCACCAAGCAACGGCCAAACTGCAATAACGGCTGTGAGATGTCTCTATCGTTACGATACTGCTTCTGGCCATGGTAGCGAGCGTTCTGCCCCGTCCAATGGTTTTTAAGCTCAAGTGTTACTAACGCAATACCATTAATAAACAATACCATGTCTATTTCTTGCAACGGGTTGGCTAGGGAATATCTAATTTGACGCGTTGAACTGAATATATTGCTATTAAAATTCTGCTTAACCGAATCGCTACTGCTTGCAAGTGGCGCAGGGTACATAAGGTTTAAATGAGCATCATCAACGCTTAAACCTTTTTTCAACAAATGCAAAAGACCATGTTTTTTGATGAGTCGATCAAAGCGCTCAAGAACCTTACGCTGCCAGTCATTTGGGCTATTCTTTTTAAGTTTTTCTAGCTCTTGCTCTTGGGTATTTTCTAAGAACTGCCAAAAATACCTTGTATCCAAGGCATAGTGCATATCAAAATCAGCAGGAGACCCTAGCTGATATGGATTATTACTAGAATAAACTGCTGCTTCTTGAATTCCTGCTTTTATATCTTCTAAGCAAGTACCTGTTAAATGCCTTTCAATCGCCGCTTCTAAAGCTTGCTCATTGGTTTGACTAACCATAAACGCCCTATCTTCCTGTATTTACTGGCTTTCCCGCCAGAGTCCTAATGCTTATATACTCACTAATTCTGTATATGGTCTATGCTTATTACATCAAAGTCATTGACACAGACCTAGATAATCTTCAAAATCCACCCCGCTCACCTACCATTGCGTAGAAAGAGGTGACCGCTATCGTCCGGTCCATAATAGGCGACCATTCCTTCCCTTTAAAACCACTCACAGCCCTGTAAGTCTTGATTTGCTCCAGATGCGTATTCATTATGCCACTTCGTATAACTAGCTCGTTTATAGCTCTCAGTGATATAGAAACTCGTCACTAAAAAAGCATTCGATGCACCAAGCTTCTGTACAATCACAACAAAATCATGCTGATGAGCCCACAAGTACAATCGTATTGGCTTCTTGCCCTTTGTTTCCTTGCGATAAAATAACTTAATATCGGCATGGGCGTAATTCAGCAACATAGGCCGAACCCAAGCAATCCTACTGGCTCGGTCAGGGTCTAGAGGGCGTGTTTTGATCGGCACAATACGATTACCTTGCCTAACTCTCTTAATCTGATCACGCGTAGTAATGTGCCAAAATACTTCTTCTCGACCGTTTTTCATCCCCTGACCATTAGGGTCTACATAAATGGTTTCTGTTAAGCAGGTTCTTTGATTAACAAAGTCGCGCTGAAAAAAACCATACAAATGATCAAAAGCATCAGATTCCGATGGAAACGGTGATAAATCTAAAGGGGCAGTAAACAAGCTAAGCACCTCTAGTCACAATAGATGGAGCAAAACGGAATATATTAAAATTTTTCTCCCAAGGAGGCGTACCATAATCCAAAGCATGGCCTACTTTTTGTTCAAGATAATCAACTATTTGGCTTTTAATCTGGCTTGTATGCCCAATATCACTGCGGTTCTTATAGCCCACAGCCCCAATAACCAAGTCACATAACTGTATCATCTGAGATTCATAAGACTGAATGATATAAGAGTCTACTTTCAGCTCTTCACGCCCCTCTGTTTTTAACACTTCACAGAGTTTCTGGGTTTTCTCTCCACCCATAGTATCCATATAGTCGAGATAGATTTTGTATTCTTTATCAGGCAGTAAAAAATCACGCAAGGTGTAGTAGAACATCTTGTAATAAAACTCATTATGAGAGCCTTCATTAAATGAGTGATGCTCTAAACGCTCTTTATGCTGTACAACCGTGGCTTTAAACCAAATATCTTCGTCATCAAACAGCAAATCAATCAACGCCTTATAAAAACCAATTTGCTTGGTGACCAACTTAGTCCACTTCAACTCAGTATGATAATTATGCTGATGCCTTAACCACTTAATGTGTTTATTCAAAGCCGTGGCTTTCTCAGCTGTGCAGCGAATACCACCCAACACCATGATGTCAGCGCCATCGTGCTCTAGGTGACAGCTTTCATCACAGAATATTTTATAAACTGGCATTGTGCTTATATTTTCCAATATTCCATCTCCTTAGCTCTCTTGCTGGTTGAAGCGATTACCATATTAACCCTCGCGACCATAATGCCCAGCTAAAATATTTAACATTTCGCTCTGGTGCTGTTTTATTTGTTTTTCCTGCCAACTGTCTTGCTCTTTTAGCAACTTAAACATGGCTTTTAATTTTAATGAATCGTATTGAGGCTTTGCTTCAAAATCGACCAACTTCTTTTTCACTGCTTGATTGCTGTATGACGAGTTTTCACCTGGGCTTAGTAATACCAAATTACCAAACGCATCTAAGAAATCTCTTTCTAGCTGGTTCTGGTGCTCTTCATGCTGTGGGTATACATGCTCAACCGAGTTTTTATTGGTTATGCGGTAATTCTTAAATTGTTTAAGCTGTCGCCCTGATTCTGGCTCTTGTTTCCACAAGATATATTCCAGCTTTTGAAACCAGTAATGCTCAAAACTGGTTCCTTTGGCTTCTGCAAAATAGCCAGCCCTTGATTGCCAAGTATCTACAACTGGCTGCTGTTGCTTGGCTTGTTTGAAGCTGGCTGTTTTTTGAGTCTCACCATCACTTGCCAGTGATAAGTCATTATCAATCTTTTCAAGCAAAGCGATGGCTTGAGCATCCTCAGTAATGCCTTGTTTTATTAACCCCGAAATGAAAGAGGTAATCCAATATTGAGCGCTGCGCTCACCTGTAAAGTTACGCACACTTTGCAACATAACCAGCTCATTAAGCTCTTTCTGAGTACGGTTAATGTACCACTTAACAATTTTATCACCTGACTTGCTGCGTGTTATATAGGTAAGGCGTAGTTGCTCTTCATCGCTGTCATCTCGCTCAACCCACTTTACCACCCAGCGGTCGAACTGATAGCGTACTTGCCATAGTGTTTTGATGAAGGCTTTTACATCTTCTTCACTGGCTTGGGTGAGTGGCTCAAAGGTTTCTAATAATTTATCTGCATGCACTCGGGGCAATACATCTTCTGCTCCGTCATTACGGCTTGCCAAATAAATTCGATAGGCATGGATTAGCAATAAGGGAAAACCAATGATTGGTCGGCAATACACAGTCTCGGTTTCTAAGTCGTATTCTTGCTCTTCTTGTTCGCTGCTGTCTTGGCCTGCTTTTTCTTGATTGGCATTTTCTGAGCTTTCTTTTAGTTGCTTAGCTAGCTGTGCAATGGTTAAACCCTGCATTTGCTGTGAATTGCTGGCCTGTTTAACAAATAATGTCTCATCAAAGCTGGCTAAATGCTTTGATTCAATATCATTCCATGGGGCATTGGAGAATACTTTACGCACATTGCGTTCAAAGTAGTTTTCCATGTGTTCGCACGCTACCCACATGGCATCAAATAAGGGTTTATCGCTAGAGACTTGCTTTAGCAATTTAGACTTTAGAATATCCGCCTGTTCAAGCTGTACACCTGCGGTATTCATGGTGGCAAACAAACGGTTTAAATCCATTTGTTGCGGCACAATGTTATTTACCCACTGCACGTTATTAAAGATGTAGTCACCTAGCAGAATGCGATCTTCCTCACTTAAAGCATTCACTTGCTGCTCTAACACCTGCAAGGCGGCATAGATACGTTTTAGGTAAGGGTTTTCTGCTATGGCCTCTAGCCCTGGGAAAACATAATCATCTAAGCCTGCCAAGCTGCCTAATAAGTGTTGTACCTGATCACGAATGGTGAATTGCAATCTAGGCTTGTTATTAAACGCGGCTATATCAGCAATTTTGGAATCTACTTTTGCCATTTTAAACGCAAGAGCAATGAGCATTAGTGTGGTGGTGCGTTGCTGACCATCAATTAATTCATAAATTCCATGGCCGTGTTCATCTTGCTCTATAGACGTAAGCACCGTGCCTATAAAATAGTTTGGCTCATTTGCCACACGCGCATCATTAATATCTTTAAATAGCTTTAATACGGCCTCGTCTGGCCAAACGTAAGGGCGCTGATAGCTGGGGATGCTAAATTGATATGCATTGCTTTGAATGTAGCTTAGCGTGAGTACTTGGGTGGCCACGTTTTGCTGAGATAATTTACCCATGGGCTACTCCTTGTACTTTAGCTTGATTCCTTAAAGTAGCTTCCAACCTATTCAACGGCGCTTCGTTGTCACTGCCCAAAGATAAAATAAAACCATCTAACTGAGCGGTATATTCGTTAGCAAGGGCTTGTGGTGATAAGTCTGGCTCCAGCTTTATTTCAAAGTGTTTTAACACTTTAAATATGAAACGCTTTTTAACGCTGTTTTTATCGGCCGCTAAATTGGCTGGATCTGTTTTGAAACTAAAACGGTCTAAATATTCAAAGCACATGTTAGGTGTGTAACTGACGGCTATCCAATCCAGCACAGGGTTATCGCGCACAAATGCGGATATGGAGTTTTCCCTTACGGCTTTTTGATTACTCACCCGTGGCGAGTAAATCACTCTAAACAGTTTTTTAGCAGCAATGTCTAATTGCTGCTCACCAAACTGGCTAATGTAAATGAGCAAAGCGGTGTCGTATAAGCCCTTTAAAAAACTACAGCCATCAAGATCGCATATTAATTTTTGATAAAAGCTAAAAAAGAGATCAATGGGCTGATCGGATTTAGCAAGGCTAGTGGGCTTATGCTTACCCGATAGGTATTTATGTCTTAGTCCTTCAAAATAAGTTAAATAATGAATGGTATTAATACCACTGTTTAAAGGCTGGCGCAGCTCATAACCCTGCTGAGCTTGTTTATCTATTTGACCGCCATCGGGCAAGTAAACCCGCTCAAACCGCCCATAGGCAATATCATGGCCTTTGCCTGTGCTTTCACCTAGCTCACTGACAATGGCACCTCTCACTAAGTGAGGCTGGCGATGGGATGGCATTTGGCGGTTATTTAGCTTTTGCCAATAGCGGCCTTTTACTAACGCGCCTACAACTGGGTTTAAATCCCCCAATGCTTCCCACTTACTTGCAAAAGCATTTTGGCTATTACGTTCGATGGCTCGCAGGTGATGGGCTTTAATAATGTCTGGGCCGCCCAGTCTTACACCGCCGGTATTTTGGGTTTCAAAAAAACGGTAAGCATCATCTTCTGAGCGTGTGACCACTAAGGTGAGGTTAATCTTAGTTGCATCAAATACGGCTATCTGGTTTGCGGCATTGCTTTGTAACCATGCTAGGTTTTGCATAATTTGCTGTTGGGATTCTGGCGAGTCGTAGCTTAGCTGTAACTCAAATGGGCTGTGCTCTGCAGCATTTAGCCCACCGTCGGTTTTCACTAAGCTTTGCACAAAGGCGATTAACGCCAAGGTGGTTAGCCGTTGCTGACCATCAATAATATTCAAGCATCCATTTTCAGCGGATTGATGCAAAATCACGCTGCCTAAATAGTAGCCATACTCTGCATCGCTTTCGCTAATATTGCTTAGATCATTCAAATAAAGCTGATAATCGCTTAACAGCTTTTTAATTTGCACATCACCCCAGCGATAGGGGCGCTGATATTCAGGAATCGTTAGTGCACCTGTAATCTGCGAGCCATCCGAAGCCTTAATGGTTTGCTGATTAAATATTTCAGCTAAAGTACAGCTAGCAACCGCCACTGACATAATACGTCCTTATTGTTTAACAGCCAGAATCCACTTCCGGTACTTTTATTTTGCCGGTGACGGCACTGTTGATCAGTGTGGTTTTGTATTCTTTTAGTTTTTCGATCTGCTGCTTTTGAAGCGCAATTGCTGACTCAGTTTGAACGGTTAGCTCATTAATAAACTCAACAATTTTCAGCTGCTCCTCATAAGGAGGGTATATTGTCGGCAGTTGTTTAAAGCCATCCCAATAAAGACGTTTTCTAAAATCTGTTATTCCTTTTGAATATCGATCCATTTGCTGAATAAATTCAGGGCACCGGTATTGATATTCAAAGAATTTACCAGATAATTTCTTTTTGGGTGCAGCAATAATGTAAGCTGGGCTAACCATACCAAAAACCTCTACAGCTCCAATAGCTCCTTGCCATGCACGCATCATATTAAAAACAATATCATTTGGTTCGACCGCATTGTATTTGCTTTTATCTTCAATCTTGACGCGCCCCCTAACATTATCTTCTTCTGAAATTTCTTCTGAGGAAACCCCTGAATGTATAGAGACTGACAGTAGCGGTAGTTCATCTCGGCCAGGTTCTACTCGCTCAGCAAACAAAACTCTATTTGCAAAAATTTCCCAATGGTCAGGAATTTCACCAATCCAGTCCACACCGGAATCTTTCATGGGGAGATCTGGCTGCCCTTCATAGGAGATGCCTTGAGTAACAGCTTGCTGGACGATGATTTGCTTGCGCTCTTTTAACAGCTCGATTTGTTTTTCTTTGGTGGTAATTGCTTCATCGATTTGTGCTGTCTTTTGATCGAGAAAGTTGGCTATGGCGGTTTGTTCGTTCTTCGGAGGGAGCGCAAGTATAGAATTTTTTAATTCACTCCCATCTACATGGGGTATACCCATCCCGATAGTCGAACTTCTTAGTATTTTTTCAACCACAGCCGATGCATACCATGCAAAAGCGTTGTCTATGTTTTTATATTTAATGCTGGCTACAGTTGATGAAATTACACCTCTTCTGCTTTTAATAAACTCACCAGAGTTACTTCCATCCCATAAAAGCAGTACCTCCCCCTCATCAACTATCACCGCATCTCTATCCCCAACAAACTGAGATGCCAAACCACCTCGTAGATAATCCATGCTTAAGTAAGGTGGTAGAGAACCATTACTCAATGATGTCAATTTTCGAGGTAATTTACCTTTTTGAACACTAGCCAAATACTTAAATTTCTTTATATTCCAGTGTGAGGGAACTTCCCCCAACCAAAAGTTGTTCGTATCTTTATATTCCTCATACTTAGGCATCACTGCGAATTCATTCATTACTGCGCTCCCTGAACTTTAGATAAGTTCACCCCCAGAATATCCGCAATCAACCCCTCAGCCTTTTGCTCAAGGCTGATGATGTCGCTAGCCACATCATCCATAGATCGCAATGCTTTGTGCTGGTAGAAGTACTTATTGAAGCTGATTTCATAACCGATCTTGGTGCTATCAAGGTTAATCCAAGCCTCAGAAACATGAGGTTGAACTTCATCAAGAAAATATTGGTGAATGGCTGAATTGTCCGCTGCATCTGGCGCTTTATCATTAAGGTAAGTCAACGGCACGGATTCAGCATCGCGTAAATCGGAGTTTGACTCGTACGTTATAAACTCTAGCTTTTTGGCCTCGCCTTTTACCATAACCGGATAAAAACCAAAGTCGGCTAAATCGGCTTCTGCGCAATCTAGGTGGTGCAAAAGTTCATCCAGTTTTTCTTGTTTGAATTTCACCACTTTTTTAATGACTTTTTCTGCGCTTTCATCGTACCAGCTAACGGCGTTCATCACGGTGGTGCAAAAGGCTTTGCGCTTGCCCGTTTTAATAGTGGCTAATACACCGTCAGAGATGGTTTTGAACTGTGCTTCAACATCCTTTTTGAAGGTATTAAAATCGCTGTATTCTTTGCTGATGGTTTCACCCAGCTTATTGGCCAGTGCAACCAATAGGCGGCCATTCTCCCACGTATCATTGGATAGCAGTTTGGCTTTTGCTTTGGCGTTTAGGTTGATGTCGTTGTCTTCACACCAGGTGATAATTTCTTTTTCTTTGGCCTTTTCATTGGTGCTAAAGAAGTCGGCTTTGTAAACGTCTTCACCGTATTCGGCGTACAAATGCACCATAGGCTCGCGCAATGCTTTATCAAAGCGCAGCGGTTCAATTAAGTCCGTTTTAAATTGAGCTTTGCGGCGGTCTGGGCGTTCGATGTTGACTTTGTAGTAACCGAAGTCATCGTTGTTAAATACTTTGGCGGCGATGCCTTGTGCATCCCCTTGATCATTTAGGTTGCGATCAATACTGGCGGCATCTAAATAGGTTTGGGTAATTTCTGTGATATGTTCAGGGGAGAATTCGCAGTTTTTATTGCCTAGGTTTTTACGTAGTTTTTTATACAGCAAGCTGGCATCAATAAGCTGTACTTTGCCCCGACGTGCTGCTGGCTTGTTATTGTTTAATAGCCAGATATAGGTGGTGATACCTGTATTGTAAAACAGGTTGTTGGGTAACTGTACGATGGCATCGAGCATGTCGTTTTCGATGATGTAACGACGGATGTTGCTTTCCCCTGAACCTGCATCACCCGTAAACAAACTTGAGCCATTATGAACAGAGGCGATACGCGAGCCTAGGGGGCTTGAGGTGGTCGGCTTCATCTTACTGACCATTTCCATTAAGAACAGTAACTGGCCATCGCTAGAGCGTGGGGTGGCATCTACAAAACCTTCTTTAGGTAGGTTGCCCCAATAATCATTTAATACAACTTGAAAGCGAGGGTCGATAACATCTGAACCTTCTTTAATGTGCTTTTGCTCACTGGCCCAGCTTTTACCATACGGTGGGTTAGACAAACAAAAATCGAAACGCTGGCCTGCAAATTCATCAGTAGAGAGGGTTGAACCTACTTTGATGTTTTTGGGGTCGTTGCCTTTGATCATCATGTCGGACTTACAAATGGCATAGGTTTCGTCGTTGATTTCTTTACCGTAAAGGTTGATGTCGCGGGTGGTGTTTTCTACCGGGTATTTTTCATTGATGAAGTTTTGCGTTTCGGTAAGCATGCCGCCGCTGCCACAGGCTGGGTCGTATACGGTTAGGGTAAGTGGTAGATCACCCTTAATAGGGTCGAACACTAGGTGCGTCATTAGCTCGATTACTTCACGGGGGGTAAAGTGCTCTCCGGCTTCTTCGTTGTTGTCTTCATTGAATTTACGAATCAATTCTTCAAAGACATACCCCATGCCTAGGTTGGTTAAGGCTGGCTGTTTGTTGCCGTCTGGGTCTTCTTTATCGTGTGGGGTTAGGTTGATGTAAGGGGAGACAAATTTCTCTAGTACATCCAGCAGTACATCTTTACCGGCCATGTGGCGGATTTGTGCTTTAAGGTTAAAACACTCGATAATTTCTTTTACGTTGGCGCTGAAGCCGTTTAGGTATTCCTCAACGTTGGCCAATAGAATTTGCTGGTTGTTGGTGGCGGTGCTGAATAGGCTTTTTAACGTCCATTTTGAGGTATTGTAGAACACATAGCCTGCTTCATCCATGAGCGGGGCGTCATCTAGCTCCGTGGCGTCCATTTCTTCTAATTGGTATTTAACTTCGGCCAGTACCGCTTCTTTAGTGGGCTCTAGCAGGGTATCTAAGCGACGTAGCACCACCATTGGTAGGATAACGTCGCGGTATTTACCACGTACGTATACATCGCGCAGGCAGTCGTCGGCAATTGACCAGATAAAAGAGATGAGTTTGTTGTGTGCGCTGTGATCCATGAATCAGCATTCCTGTATATTGTCTGTTGAATAGCTATAGTGTTGATGTAACTGAATTGCTAGATTAACTGTGTATCAAGACCAGCCGTTTTGAGGCGTTGGGTTAGGTTACGCATTTTACTAAATTCGGTTCCAAAGCTGGCTTTTAGACCCACCCCTTCGCAGAACTCTTTAGCCGTGATGCTTTTAAGCTCATCAGCGTATTTGACCATTTGAAGGTGCATTTCAACCGTATATTGATTGCGTGGTGCATTATTTAAGGCTTGCTTAATTTCGTTGAAAATCGCTTGCTCGGTCATATTGTGTACCTGTTAGTACATTTAAGTACATGGCCATTTATATAATTTAGCTAATTTATATAAATGGCCTACTAAATACAACTATTCATTCTGACAAGAAGCTAAATAACTAGGATCTTTTCACGCTTGAGGGTATCTAGGAATGATTCTGTATCGCGTATGTTCAAATCAACTTTCATGAAGTCAGCAATGGCGTTTACATTACCCGTAACATCAAGATCGTTATCAATACCAGACTCAAAGCTTTCATGCAGCTTTTTGAAGGCTACTTTTTGAGCAGCTAACTCTTGAACGGATGCTGCGTTAAAGGCATCTGTATTCTTTTTGATAGTAGCAATACGTTCTTGAAAGATCTCTGCCACCAGCTTTGAGCGTTTTTCGTGCTTAACTGAGAACAGATCTAATTTGTCGATTAGATAAACAACTAATGTTGAGGCTACGCCACTCATTATGGCTAAGCAAACATCCTTAATAAACTCATCTGGAATTGCGCTTACGATATGCTCGGAAAAATAAAACACTGTGAAAGTGGTCACGGTTGAGGCTAATAGCTTAACAATCGCATCACCTTTTTCAGCCGGTGACATAGCACCAGAGTCAGTGCAAAGGATTTTCACCGCTGAGACGATGGCCGAGAAACCTTCAGAAATGATTCTCATGATACTTTTAAAAATACCAGTAACGAGGCCAAGAATCCCTTCAATCAGTATCTTTGTAATATTTTGAACAAGATTCTTTGCAAAATCTGCCAACATCGGAATAATCTTTTTCTTGATATATTCCATAACTCTGGCAAATCTAATTTTTATTGCCTCCATTAAATTTACTACACCCACACCCGCTTCAAATCCATTCTTAATGGAGTCAGACAGCTCATAAAATAGAGGTTTAATTGTCTCTATTATTGCAGTCCCCAATAGCTGATATTGGGTTTGTTCTAGCCCCTGAAGGCCAGCCTTCTTTACAATTTTAGTTTTATTGTTTTTTACATTCTCTACCGCTTGCCCTTGCGCATCACCGAGTATCTTTTCTGCTGCTTTGTTCTCACACTCAATGCCGTTGTTAAGGGTTTCATCTGAGATCGCTTCAAGCTTTTTAATAGCTCTCTTCTCTTGAGAAGTCAGCTTCACTCCCGAATCTCTCTTCTGCACCAAGGCTTCCTTTCGGTTAGCCAGGTCTTGGAATGAACCAGCACCTTTCATGCGGTTGAGCTCATTACTAATTTCAATCAGATTGAAGTCCGCATCGGTAATAGCAGCAATATCAGCTTCTGTTAGAAATGCATTTTTAGCATAGCGATCATTAATCTGCTTAACGGGTACGACATGATCAGTATCTGATGCTTTATTCTTTTCGCCTTCACTCTTAGCGTGCTTTTGATAACGGTAGACCTTAACGCTCTCACCCGAGTCCGTAACCTCTATACTACTTTCACTCGTCAATGAATCGCCAAAGTGCTCTTCCTTATTGCTATCTAAGTTTTTCTTTTTGGTCATTTCCTTACGAATTTCTTTATTGTATTCGCGTGATTCTCTCATCCCTTCCAACTGCTGCTTATCAGACAGCGACGCTGCATTAACTCCAGCCGTCGAATAATCAAAACCCTTAATCTCATTCCAGAGTCTTGATGCAGTAACACCTGTTCGGTTTAGCTTCAGTTTTTTATGAGAAATAATGCCATCAAGAACATTCAGCCCGATGGGGGTTACTAACTCATCAATTAGACTTTCTTTATTCTCAAAATGATCATAGATTCCATCGAGAACGTCTAATGAGCTTTTTTTCTCAAAAAGTTCAGTTTCAATTAGAATTTTACTCGCCTGCAACGGCGAGCTACCTCTGAGCTTTTTTGTAAGCTCATCACCTGAAACTGTCTTTTGCTTAAACTTCTCATCCATGATCTTCAACCCTTATGCCGCAAGAAGTGAAACTGTATGGCTAGCCATTGCGTTCGTCTTATCTAAGTCATTATTAATAAGCTCACCAGACTCTGATAGGTAGCCCATGGTACTCATTGTTTTCATAACCACAGAAAGGTTAAATAATGCTTGGAAGTCTTCTATATGCTTAATAGGCATCAGTCTAAAATCTAGCTTTTCGAAATTTGCATTTCGAGCCTGTAAAAAGCGTTGACTATTTACACCAAACTCAAATCGTTTCAGTAATTTCTCATAGCCATTGATTAGCGACTCAAAATACTCAACTACATTACTAATGGAAGATACTACTTGATCAATTTTCTCTAACTGAGCCACTTGCTTTGCAATTTCCTCTTCAACACGCTTCTCTTCGTCTTTCACTTGCTGCAAAGACTGCTTAGCCTTCTTACGAGAGTAAAACCCAAGTGTGATAATTGAGAGTGCTGCCTGCTTGAATGACATGTTATTAAAGTCAATTTCAAATAACTCTTGCTTAGCTTGAATACCTGCATGCTCTTTATAATCAAGCACGTCACCTGCCAAGAACTCTTCAAAATGCTTTCCGTTTATCTCTACATGATGCAGTCTATTAGCGACCTGAATAAACTTTGGAAACAGCTCTTTAAATACCTGTGACTTCCAGCCATTAATTTTTTCTAAGTCCGATTGTATAACACTGGTTTTTTCTTCAAGTTCACTTCGATATCGGCTTTTGGCATCCTCGTATCTGGTTATAAGTGCATTATATCGCTGCTCAGCCTCATCAAAGTGTTTTTTACCACTGATAGAGCTCATTACCTTTGAAGCTGCACTTTTAACCTTATCTTTTACTTTTTTAGCCGTATCAACAACGGCATCCTTTGCTTTAGACGCCACATCCTTTATTGCCGATGCTCCGCTTTTGACTGCATTCCACATTCTTCCCAACATATTACTCTCCTACTATCCGATAGCCTTCTTCGACAATGTCATTCATTCCCGATACCCAACGTTCCATTCTTTTAATCTGGTAGCCTTCCAGATCGAATGACACACTTAACTGATTGACAAATTCTTGCTCTGAATCACAAATCACGCCATCAGCCAACATTATGCCCAGCAGCTCAATCATAACGACTTTACGTATGGTCATATCTCGTCCAGATAGCGATGCAATAGCCTCAGCCAGCCCTTCTTCATTCACCTCTGGGTCGTAGTCAGGCAGGTCACATTCGTGCTGAAATGACGTGTATATTTCCAACTCTTCATCTTTGAACTCACCATTAAGCCCCATTGAGTGCTTGGCAAGAATCAGAAAATTCTTTTTCGATACTTCTAACAACTGACTTAAAAACATATCTATTCCCTTAACCTTAAATTACCGATTCAACTTCGCCAGCTTCATCATATTCGTATTGTGTTACAGTGCTGCCTTCAGGCCCTGTTAGATCTTCCATCTTTTTAAGAATTCCGTCTTCATAATGGCCTACGTACTCTAAACTGTCTGTTCTATATGTTTTAGAAGTACTGATTTTTCCGTTTTGAAATTCATTCTTAGTAACTTGCCCTGTTTCTTTATCTTCAATCTGAGTTAACTGGCAGCTATCAAAGATTTTAACGAAGGCATCCGTTTCTAGTACCAATCGCCCCTGGTCATACAGGTTACGATTTTCAGTAAGTACATTAGAAACTCTAACCAGCTCAAGTGAGTCGCTTAAACTATCTGCCGATTCCTTGATAAGTTCTTTAGTGCTATCAGCAGCGTCATTGGAGTTATTAATGAGCTTATGTGTCTGTTCTTTTGTGGAGCTCTCTATTTTTACAACAAGCTCTGTCTTAGCGGCTTTTAACTCACTAAGCCCTTTCTCCTCTGCAGCGGACACTCTCTTAACAACATCACTTATTTTCTCAGCTAGCATCTTTCCAGAGTCAGAAATCTCTTCTGACACTTTCAACCCACTACGTTCCACAACACCTTTTGTATATACCGCATTATTCTTAACCGTTTCTGCAACTGTACCGACACTGTCCGAGACTGATGTAATTAAGCCCGTTATTTCTTTCTCATTCGCCTGAATCAATTGTGATACTGAGTCTTCTATAGAGGTTTGTGATTCCTGCACACAACCACTAATACCTTTAGTCGACATTTCAACTTTCTCTGAAAGAGCCTTCAGTAGCTCTTCAATACTGTTTCGTCTATTGCCTTCAGACTGCTCAAAGGAAGAAGTCATAATCTCTTCTAGTTGATCAAATCCGGTTTGATTAATTTCATCCGACTCTATTAATTTGTTTTCCAATAGAATCATTCGCGCCCTTAACATGTACAAACTAGTACTAAGCAAGATTATGATTAGACTCAGAGCAGAAAAGGTCAAGATGGGGTTTTCTATAACATCCATGGTTTTACATTCCTAAATTAAATACGGGTAAACTATTTTTGATACTGTGGTAAAGGTTAAGAGATTAGTTTCAATCACTCAATGACTGTATAAGTAAACATGTAATATGTTTTTACACATTTTCAATGTATCCATCTTTCAACGATTTCTAGACATGAGTCACTCAAGACAATCTGTTGAGATTCTGCTCTGTCGCTATAGCGATCAAGACGCAATTGCTGAAGCCAATAAATAACCAATGCTCCTCTCACTCGATAAGTCCTCGATAATTGCCCAGAAGTATCCACAATCATCCCATAATCCATGGCTATAATTTCTCGGCGGGGATCACTGAGCCTAGGATCTGGTTCAATACTTAAATCAATCCAAGTATTCCAGCCCTTATCCCCTTCTAGACCAGATGGTGATATTCCTTCAGAACCAAACACTTCTTTAATTCGTGTAAGTACAAAATCGCGATAATCGTGGTTCTTTTCACACCAGGCTCTTATATGCCATCGGTTTCCGTCAAAGATCATTGAATGGGGAGAGATAATACGCTCAGCAAATTCTGGGCTGCTGATGCTTGCATAAGAAACGTCCAGCCGAAGATTGTTTTCTATTGCATTGATTATAGGTCTTACAATATAGGGAGAAGGTAAGCGATGAGTGCCGGGCAAAAAAGAAGTAGGTAGTGAACTTGATAATTCACCATGAAATAGTGAAATATATTCCTGAAAGCTACCACTCGTAAATTCAGGAAGAAAATCTTCTGTAGGCTCGTATCGTTTTTCCCGAGTATTGTAACTTAGCGCATTGGGGTACAGTTTTTTGTAGCTTGAGATCGCCTTGCTTGCACTCTGACGACTAATCCCCATACGGTTCATTAGATCACCCGTATTAAGCTTCCCTCGCCACTGCAATAGAAGCTCAATGTATTTAAAGGCAACATTGTGGTGACTAACTTGCTCAACTCCTTGAGCGACTACCGAATCCATGGACTACAACCTAATTTGATTATGAGCAGATACTAATGAGTTTTATGTAATTAATCAATTTTTCTTAGTAAGCTGATCAAGGCCGCTCACTCTTCGCGTTTATTGATTATTTTTCATACTACTTAAAAAAATTAACCTAGGCATTGAAATTATTGGGATACATACCCATTGATTAAAAATAACTCACGTAAGGAATACAATTATGAAAAAGGTATTTATTAGTTACAAGCACTCAGATAGGGCTTATGTAAATCAGGTCACGTCTGCTGTAAAGAATCCAAATCATCCACTGGAGTTTGATGATCACTCTCTTGCTGAGGCTATTTTAAACATGCAAGGGCATGTTAACCGTCGCCCACCATCTGACCCTAAATCTCAACCTGTTAAAAATGAAATCGAGAAACGACTTAAGCAATCAGATAAACTTGTCGTAATTATAGGAAATGACACTCATAGCAGCGAATGGGTTAAATGGGAAATGGATACTTTCTCACGCTATAGAGGAGAACGTAATTTATTGACGATGCGCCACCAAAATAGTCATGGTGGAACACCATCAGGATATAGCCGCTACGATATCGAAGACTGGAGCCCACAACACCTTAACAACTGGTTGAAGACCTAGTCTTTCTTTTGGTTATGCGTTAACTGTTTGCTACGATTTCCGTTAACTTGAGCGTTCTGTTTATTGACACCAGGGGTGCCTTTGTTCGCATTTTTCATGTTTGCAGAATTGTCGGCAGGCTTAATTTTGTTCGTCATTGTTATTTCCTTATTGGTTTGATAGGAGGTGCATTTACTTTAAGCGCCTTACTTCCAACGCTGAAGGGAAAGCAATGGGGAAAGTGGTGGTTAAATAGGGAAAGTGATGACAGATAAAATTACATACGAAGAAAGCTGCGAAGAACTCAAGGAGCTTATTAAAGCGGAAAAAGGGGTCACCCAAAAGAAGTTCGCCAATGACTATTACTACTATGTAGCTGATAAGAATGACATTGATGAACTTGAACTTGATGCGCACTTCGACCGCTTTAAAAGTCGGATTAAGAAGGGGGCGGATGTCAGATCCCCTGAGATAATCTTTTCCTATCTGCATTTCTTTAAAGAAGAGCATTGTAAGGACGGTACTCATTCACCATCCGATAGAGATGCAGCTTGGTCTATGTATGTAGAACTTGATACCCGAATCGCTACAAAAGAATTCACCCACGGTGATATAGAGTCAGCCCTTTCTAGTCTTGCTTCAATTTTTAGCATGCATAGAGAAATCAGCAAGCAACACGGTCACCGCTGCCGTCGCTATTATGAGTTAACCAGCAAAATACTGAATGAACAGCTAAGGCCATTTACTAGTAAGTACCACGAACAGATTAAGCAAAAGGAAGAAATCAACGCTACTACATTTAAAGAAGAACTAATCGAAGTACAGGTTGGGTTAAAAGTGTTGAAAGATGAGCTGCTCAAGATAGCTGAGTAACTCTCGCACTTTCCCTAAATTACAGCTTCTTTCCCTGAATCTTTCCCTACCTCAATTAGTAACATTTCAATACATTAGTCATGTCACCCAACAACTCAAAGTAGAACGACATGACTTATTTGCATACAGGCACCCAAGACACCTCAGCTGCCAACTTTAATACTGAACCGCTATCAGAATCTGTCGAGAAGTTAGATTTCTCGCGCTTGCGATATAAGTACACTGATTCAAACGAAGCTGAGATGACAGAAACCCAATGGGACAAAGCCGAATTAGAATATCGTCGCTTTCTACATCTAAAACAGTTTTATCCAGGCGTATCATTAGTACCTAGTAAACAGATAGACCAAATTTGGCACGCACACATTCTAGACACCAAAGCCTACCGCGAAGATTGCCAAGCAGTCTTTGGTCGATTTGTTGATCACTTCCCGTATTTCGGCATTTATGGCAAAGAGGATTATGCAAACTTAATTTCAGCCTTCGATCAAACCATTGAACTTTATGAAAAACACTTTGGTATTTATCCGAGTAAGTCTCCATTAAATGCCGCTCGCTGTGAGGATCATGCCTGCCATTCTCCAACTGAGTGTGCTTGCCGGGTTGAAGGGGCTTGTAAATAGCTAAGGATGATTAATACGAGTCTTTGAGTGCTCATCACTCAAGGGCTGAAGCTATGAATGTAGACTAACCACGACTACAACCAAACCACTGACTGCCATCATCAAACCACTTCGTTGATGACTTCGCTAATTAGCAGAGTCTGTAGAACACAGCGTCGATTTTCTTATGATTGGGTTTAGTAACATGATAAACAGCATTCTTAGGAATATACGCAGTACCCTCAGCTTCATAAACGGAATCCCCTAAGCACCTCGCCCAGGCGCGTGTTTTATCCACAGTACAGCAAGCGATGAATAAAACATAATTGGCTAACAAAGATCTAGTATCACGGGTTACCCATGAATTGCACACTCCACTTACTCGAATCACCCTTGCGACCGGCTTAATTGCTCGAAAAACAAAAACTGCCGAACTTAATCCACAACTCGAATCTATTGAGCAAGATTGCCGACAAATGGTTGATCTCAGTAACGAACTAATGGACTTAAGTCGTTTGGCCACTGGGCGCATAGAGGCCAACAAGGAATCCATAGTATTAGGCCCTTTCGTAACACAAGAAACCGAAAACTTTCAAAACTTATTCCAAGAAAGAAACATACTGATAAAAAATTGATGTAGTGTCGCAATCGGAGCTTCGTAAAACAGATTATAGAACTGCATGGAGGCCACGCACAGGCAGACCTTGTGCGTGGTGTGTTTGCAGTAACACTAAGCTTTATGTAAAACGAATTATTTAATTACAGCCGCTATGCTCTGTATTCAACACAACATCCGAGATATGCTGCAAATACCCTTCATCATGGATTGGCTGAGTGCCATTAATACCCGCATTCTCCCCGATCATATAAGTGTCTGCTAAAGGAATACCTGCATTATTGAAGGCTTCTGCATCAGTATCCGCATTACCATAAGCACGAACAACCTCTAAGCCG
>Ga0105348_1000510_pt1 | contig 28959 bp, 31 predicted proteins | sample EN8Hudsemesocosm_2_FD_83504 | JGI IMG/M metagenome (GOLD analysis project Ga0105348, IMG submission 83504) | Methane-oxidizing microbial communities from mesocosms in the Hudson Canyon - EN8C Hudson Canyon | ecosystem: Environmental > Aquatic > Marine > Cold seeps | place: Hudson Canyon... | reverse complement strand
AGGCCCTATTCGCATCATCAAACAAGGTGGTGAGGAAGAAGTGGTCTACGTTTCAGGCGGTTATTTAGAAGTTCAGCCAAACAATATTTCTGTTTTGGCTGATACCGCCTTGCGTGCTGCAGACCTCGATGAGGCTGCTGCATTAGAAGCACAGAAACACGCTCAGCAAGCGTTAGAGAATCAGAGTGCAGACTTTGACTACTCACGCGCTATGACTCAGTTGGCAGAAGCCGCAGCTCAGTTGCGTACGATCCAGCAGATCCGTAGTAAGTTGGGTAAGTAATTCTAGTTCGCTAGATTTCTTGCTTCATAAAAAACCGAACTCCAGCAATGGAGTTCGGTTTTTTTATGCCTGTGATAATAATTTTTTATTACTTTACTGATAAATTAAAAGTTGGGTATGGAGCAATTTGAATAAGGTGTTAGCATTCAGGTAATTTTATATTTATTAAGGACATATATGAGAAAACTGATTATATTTTTAGCTATAACATTACACGGCTGTGCTACATACGAAAATCCATCTCTTTATTCATTTTTATTCAATAAAGTTCAGGACCCTCTTCACGAGAGTGACCATTATCAATCTTGTCTTTTTTTTGCTGAGCTATCAATTGACGAAAAGCAGTTAGAAAATTCAGTTTCTTACTTAAGCCTGAAAAATGAACCAAACTTGTGTGACTATTATATTCTAGCAAGTCAAACACAGGATCCTGTTTATATTAATGAGTTTTCTCAGCAACTTCCGGCAGGAAGGGGCTTGGAAAAAATATGGTCACATCATACCAAGCTAGATTACCCCATTAGTTTCATTCCACCATACATATCAATGGCGAGAAATATTGCAACGAGAAATGATGTTGCTTTAGATAAACTTATTTCAGGTTTGCCCTTTGTAGATGGCAGCCATGCTGAATCTTTATCTGACATAATTGCAAATTTATATAACCTAAACCCTAGAAGAGTTAATGGTAGTTTTAAACGAAATAAATTAGAAAAAAAGACAGTGTTAGAAATTAAACTATTAGCTGAATATTTAAAAAGGAATTAAACATGGCTGATATTACTTATAATAAAACAAGTAAAACGTTAACGTGGGGAGCCATTCATTATAGAGCAATAACAGGAGGCTATGGCTTAGGTCCACTACCTTCTGGTAGCTATAAAGTTAGAGTAAGGCATGTTGTCGCGAGCCCAGCACTCTCTTCAAGTTATGAGAATAGCTTAACTAGTAATCGTTGGTTTATACCAATAGAGCCACAATTCGCAACCTCTAGGGATGGATTTGGGATACATCCAGATGGAAATATTCCAGGAACAAAAGGCTGTATAGGTCTTCCTGCCAATGAAGCGGGTAGTTTTTGGACTAGATGGGTTAATACACCACTTAATGCAAGGCCCGAAAGCCTTAACGTAATTTAGAGCTTTTGCTTGAAAAAACCGAATTCCAGCAATGGTGTTCGGTTTTTTTATGCCTGCTTGTTATGATACATGAGTATTAACACTTTTCAGTTATCTAGTGAGCGAATATGGCGCGTCATCTGAACCGAGCAGAATCACAAAAAATTGTTTGTTATCTCAAGCAAGCATTACCTGATACTCAGTTGATCTATCTGTTTGGTTCTCGTGCTGATGGCTCAGAAAAAGCTGATAGCGATTGGGATATTGCCTTATTAGGGCAAGAAAAAATGGATAATGTTCAGCGCTGGCAACTAGCTCAAGAGCTAGCGTCATTATTGAATGCTGATGTTGATCTTGTTGATTTATTGACTTCTTCTACGGTTTTAAATATGCAGGTCGTTTCTAAAGGCCGCTTGCTTTATGGCGATATCAATACTAAAGATGTGTTCGAAACAAAAGTCTATAGTATGTATGGCCGCCTACAAGAATCGAGACATGACATTATTGAGAAATTCTTGGAGGTAAAATGAATGATATTCTGATTAATAAGATGGCAACGATTCATCGCTGTTTGAAGCGAATTAACGAAGAGTTTGATATTAAAAATGAACATGTAGAAGATGAATTTCGCTTAAACTTCACTAAACAAGATTCTGTCGTGTTAAACTTGCAGCGCGCGTGTGAAGCGAGTATCGATATCGCCAATCATATAATAAAAAGTAGTCAGCTCGGAGTGCCTCAATCGGCCCGAGATAGCTTCCAATTATTAGCTCAGAATCAATGCATACAACAGAGCACAGCAGAAGCGCTGAAGAAAATGGTAGGTCTGCGCAATATAGCCGTGCATGATTATCAAGCGTTGAATCTAGATATTGTGATTGCAGTAGTGAAGCACCATCTTAAAGACTTTGAACTGTTTTGCTCAGAAGTGAAGGTGCTGTGTCAGTAGATGGTTCTAGAACAATGCGTTGAACAAACTTAATTTGATGCTTGGGCAATCAGTTCATCTGACCAAGTATCCAATACTTTCCTAAAAGGCTTATCCAGAAGCTCTAAATCAAACTGATCAAACAAGTTCTTAATCTCTAATCCCAATTCAGTATCACCAGTGATTTTTAATTTTCGATTAAAGAACAGCGTATCTGGATCGATTTTTTGTGAAGCCATTAATATAAGCGCATCCACCGACGCACTAAATACCACATCAGGTTTTGGGCTGATTGATAAAGATTCAGCTTTATCCATCATAACTAGCTGTTGGCCAATTTTTGTAAAATACCACTTTGCAGATAAATCCCTAATCTCGACTTCAGCAATCTTGTCTTTTAAAAAATCGATCTCGCCTTCGTCCATAAAGGGCTGACTTAAGCGTTTAACTTGATGTAAGACAAAGTAGTTCTCGGCCTTAGTCGGCATAATCCTGTGCGCTACCGATAACAGTGAAGCTGAATTCTCTACCAGCTTTTGCTTGGCTTTCTTTAATAAGCGAGTAGGTACTGTATCTTTCAGCAAAGACCTTTTTGGCATCAATTTTTGTAGCAACATATTAGATCCACACGGCTCATCGAGTTGAAGTTTGAGCCTAGTTTACTGGACCTTGTTGATGGTGCCTTAATCAAGATCAAGAAACAGTATAGAGTTCTCATGAGGCTCTATGACGTATATACGGAGCTGATATGGAACTATTAAGTCCCGCGGGTAGTTTGCCTGCGTTAAAGGCGGCGGTTGATGAAGGAGCCGATGCGATTTATCTCGGTTTAAAAGATGATACTAATGCTCGTCACTTCGCAGGCTTAAATTTTACTGATAAAACGATAGGTCAAGGGGTGAACTATGCCCATGATAGAAATCGCCGAGTGCATGTGGCGGTGAATACCTTTGCCCACCCTGATCGCAGTCAAGCTTGGTTCGACGCAGTAAAGAAAACACATGATATGGGTGCGGATGTATTGATCGCTTCAAACATTGCGGTATTAGAATACGCCGCCACTCATTACCCTGATTTAGAATTACATCTGTCCGTACAGGCCGCTGCAACTAATGTTTCTGCTATTAATTTCTTCAAACAATTCGGTATCCGCCGAGTAGTCTTACCTAGAGTTCTGTCTTATCAGCAAGTTGCTAACCTAGCGCAAAATACCGATTTAGAGCTGGAAGTCTTTGCCTTTGGCAGTTTGTGCATTATGGCCGAAGGCCGCTGCTATTTATCATCGTACATGACTGGTGAGTCACCCAATACCGTTGGTGCCTGTTCTCCTGCCAAATTTGTTCGCTGGGAAGAAACGAACAATGGTTTAGAAAGCCGATTGAATGATGTATTAATCGATCGCTTCGCTGATGGTGAAAATGCAGGTTACCCAACCTTGTGCAAAGGGCGCTTTAATCTCGAAGGGGCGATCACCCACGCATTAGAAGAACCCACCAGTTTAAATACCTTAAGCCTTTTACCTCAGTTAAATAATATCGGTATCAGTGCGTTGAAGATTGAAGGTCGTCAGCGTAGCCCAGCCTATACTCGCCAAGTGACTAAAACTTGGCGCGCAGCGATTGATGCGATGAAAAAAAGTCCAGCTGAATTTCAAGTGCAGGACGAGTGGGATAAATGTTTGAGTGCTTTATCCGAAGGTTCACAAACGACCTTAGGCGCTTATGAGCGTACTTGGCAATAATCCCAAAGAAAGGAATAAGCATGAAATTTTCAATGGGTAATATCCAATTTTATTGGGATAAAGAAAGTACATCAGATTTTTATCAGAAAGTAGCTGACTCCAGTGTGGAGCATGTTTATTTAGGTGAATCGGTTTGCTCTAAGCGCCGAGAATTAAGATTAGATGATTGGTTAGATGTGGGTCGTGAATTATCCAAGAAAGGTAAGTCGGTAGTGTTATCGAGCCTGGCATTACTGGAAGCCAAGAGTGAATTAGCGGCGTTAAAAAAAGTCTGCCTTAACGGTGAACTGGAAGTAGAGGCGAATGATTTTGGCGCGGTAGAAATACTGTCTGAAGCGAAGGTTCCTTTTGTTGCGGGTGCTGCGTTAAATATCTACAACCAGTATGACTTGAAGGTTTTATTAGATAGAGGCATGACGCGTTGGGTAGCAACAGTTGAGTTATCAAGAGACTGGCTAATAAATCTATCTAAAGGCTGTGAAGAAATCGGCATTAAAGATAAATTTGAAACCGAAGTTTATGGCTATGGTTATTTACCTTTGGCGTATTCAGCACGTTGCTTTACCGCACGATCGGAAGATAGGCCAAAAGATCAATGTAATTTGTGCTGCATCAAATATCCAGAAGGACGCAAGATAGACAGCCAAGAAGGTTTAGAATTATTCAGAATGAATGGTATTCAAACAATGTCAGGATCAATTCAAAACTTGATTAATGATTTGCCGTCGATGGAAGGCTTAGTTGATATTGTAAGAATAAGCCCACACTCAATGGAAGCGGTTGAGTGGGTGGATAAGTTTAGGAGTGCTTCAGAAGACAAAAGCCGAATATCTTTAGACGGTTTCTGTAATGGCTATTGGCACAAGATCGAAGGGATGAAGGCGATTCAATAATATTGAAATAGCCTACATTAAATATGAAATACAAAAGCGATTAGCCGTCTTGGTTAATGCGCTTTGTGAGTTCGCTCAAAACTTCAGAGTACTTATCATTAGCTACCTGACAGGTACCAGCATTTCTATGACCGCCACCTTCATGCTCTAGGCATAGTTCGCCAATGTGTGTTTGATGACTTCGGTTGATAATAGAGCCACCTAAGGCAAAAACAGTATTCTGTTTTTTCAAACCCCAAAGTACGTGAATAGAAATATTCTGCTCAGGGAAAAGGGCATAAATCATAAAGCGGTTACCCGCATAGATCACTTCTTCATCGCGTAGATCTAATACGACTAAATTATTATGCACAGAGGTGCAGCGCTTTAATTGATCTTCAAATTGCTGGCGATGGCTATTATAGAGTTCGACCCTTTCTTTAACATCGTCTAATTGCAAAATTTGTTGGATGTTATGATCACGGCAATAATCGATGAGCTCCATCATGAGTTGATAATTACTCACGCGGAATTCACGGAAGCGACCTAAGCCTGTGCGGGAATCCATTAAGAAATTAAGTAATACCCAGTCTTTAGGATGAAGAATTTCTTCTTTACTAAACTGTGCAGAATCGGATTTGTCGACGGCATCCATCATCTCCACTGAAATTTCAGGGAAGCGTGTTCCACCGCCGTAATAATCATAAACAACCCGTGCCGCAGAGGGTGCATCGACATCAATAATATGATTTTCGGGATCGCTATCCCCCCGACGTTTTACTTCGGATGCATGGTGGTCAAAGCTAAGATGACAACCTGCTACATAGGGGAGGTTGGTTGTGATGTCGTTGGGGCCAATATCAATGATGCCGTCTTGCATGTCTTTAGGATGAACAAAGAGAATGTCGTCGATCATATCCAAATCTTTGAAAAGAACGGCACAGACTAAGCCGTCAAAATCACTGCGCGTAACTAAACGAAATTTATTTTCTGACACTTTGCTCTCCAAAACCAATTCGACAAAACTAAAACTCTTTCGATTTAGCATAGTCGGTTTTTTCTAAATAGCAGGTATTTATCTGCTAATAGAAAAGTGGTTTATAAGGCATTCCATAAAGTATCGAACATCATTTGATGCGTACCAGAAATCGCCTCACTATCAATTACAACCGCGATGGGAAAGTCATTTTTGGTTAAGCTGATCATGGCAACTTTAGGCGGATAGATTGCGATATAAGATGCATCGCCTTCCCCTTTCATCCACTTACGCTCAGCCAATTCGGCTTCGTCTCCGCCTTCACCAATGGCTAAAACTCTCACAAAGATCCCTTTGGCAATACGTTGCTTGGTGAAGGTTGGGAAGGGGCGGTAGAGATGTTCACGTAACGCTTGCGTAGAAATAACGGAGTAAGATTTATCTGCTTTGTCAGTAGAATTGAGAATGTCTTTCAATACATATTCAACCCCTTCATCGCCCTCGTAGAAACGTACATTACTGGTCGCAAATTCGGGCTTCAAGTGCCGAAGAGCTGGAATAATCTCGGTCTTTAAGCTGGTTAAAGTCGCTTCAAGTTCTTGCTGCTTCTCTTCAGCCAACGCCAATAAACGGGAAGGGTCTTCCGCCTGAAAAATACGTCGCTTGCCTTTGGGTAAGTAGTTAACAATCCCCTTTTTAACTAATACTTTAAGCGTTTCGTAAGTGCTGCCACGGTTGATGTTGGATTTTTCAGCTAAATCTCTAATGGATGCAGGTCCAAGCTCTAATAAGGCAAGGTAAATAGCAATCTCACGATCGCTGAGGTCGAGAGATTTTAGTGATGATAAATTCATCATATGTCCTATTAATCGATCAATTAAAAATTGTGGATAGCCTATGGCAGATAGATATATAAATTCTTGCCAATCATTGTCATTTTATTTGTGACAAAGAACATTGTAAATATAAAGAAACTAATTAAAATGATCGGCTATCAAAAAATTATGATATTTACAGTTGCTTTAAATCCTTATAAAACAGCAGCAATCTATATTAAGTTACATGGAAGCAAACAATAACAATGACTATTGATGTCGTAGTACTCGCAGCCGGTCAAGGCTCGCGAATGAAATCTCTATTACCTAAAGTTTTACATCCAATTGCTGGCAAACCTATGCTGGCCCACGTATTAGACAGTGCAAAAGCCGTAAAGGCCGATGCAATGCATGTGGTTATTGGTCATGGTGCAGAAAAAGTAAAAACAGCTTTTGCCAACGAAAAGAACTTAACTTGGGCGATACAGGCTGAGCAAAAGGGCACGGGTCACGCGGTGATGATGGCTCTAGATTCTTTGGCCGCTGAAGGTACTACGTTGATTCTTTATGGAGACGTACCTTTAACTCAGCCTGCAACATTACAAACGTTGATTGAGCTAGCCAATGATAAGCAATTAGGTTTGTTAACCGTAGATATGGCGGATAGCTCGGGCTACGGCCGCATTGTGCGTGATGAAAATGACAAGGTAACTGCTATTGTTGAGCATAAAGATGCCAATGCATCGCAGCTATTAATCAAAGAAGTGAATACCGGTATCTTAGCCGTTCCCACTGCCAAGCTACACGAGTGGTTACCTGAGTTAAGTAACGATAATGCGCAGGGCGAATATTATCTTACCGACATCATTGCGATGGCGGTAAAAAATGGCCTCACTGTTGAAACGTTGCAGCCAGCGAATGAGCAAGAAACCTATGGTGTGAATAACCGTCAACAGCAAGCTGAGCTTGAACGTTGGTATCAAACTCAGCAAGTAAATACCTTGATGGCTCAAGGGGTGACTGTTTTAGACCCTGCGCGTTTGGATATTCGCTTGGGCAAAACTGCTAATGCAGGTTTAACAGTTGGTAATGATGTTGTTATCGATGTGAACGTCATTCTAGAAGGGCAGGTTACCTTGGGTGATGGCGTAGAAGTCGGACCTAATTGCATTATTAAAAACTCGACTCTTGCAGCTGGGACGAAAGTAGAAGCTTTTTCTCATATCGAAGATGCGACAGTAGCTCAATCTTGTGTGATTGGTCCTTACGCTCGTTTACGTCCAGGTGCTGATCTGGCCGATGGCGCTAAGGTCGGTAATTTCTGCGAAGTGAAAAAATCTCAGATCGGTGCCGGTGCCAAAGTAAATCACTTAACCTATATCGGTGATGCGGTGATTGGTGCGAATGCAAATATCGGTGCAGGTACAATTACCTGTAACTACGATGGTGTGAACAAATTCAAAACAGAAATTGGTGAAAATGCCTTTGTTGGTTCCAATTCCTCACTAGTAGCGCCCGTTAAAATTGGTGCTAATGCAACGGTCGCTGCCGGTTCAACAGTCACTAAAGAAGTGGCAGATGAAGAACTAGCGGTCGCTCGTGGAAAACAAAGAAATATCAGTGGCTGGCAGCGTCCAGTGAAAACTGAAAAATAAAAAAACGGAATTAAAAAAACATGTGTGGAATTGTTGGTGCTATTGCACAGCGTAATGTTAGTGAAATTTTATTAGAAGGCCTACGTCGCCTTGAATACCGTGGTTATGATTCTGCGGGTTTAGCTATCTTAAATGCAGAGGGTGATATTCAGCGCACCCGTGCACTCGGTAAAGTGATTGAATTAGAAAAAGCGATTATCGCCGAAACGGAAGGTAACGGTTTAGCGGGTACCATTGGTATTGCTCATACTCGCTGGGCAACCCACGGTGTGCCGAGTGAAGCGAATGCGCACCCACATATGTCATCTGACGATGTTGTTCTTGTTCATAATGGCATTATTGAAAATTATCAAGACTTAAAAACAGAGCTTAAAGCACAAGGCTATGTGTTTAATTCTGAAACCGATTCAGAAGTTGTTATTCATCTAATTCATAGAGAATTACAGCAGCATGATTTTGCTCAAGCGGTTAAGAATGCAATCACGCATCTTGAAGGCGCATATGCATTAGCGATTATGCAAAAAGGCAATCAAGACGAACTCTGGGTTGCTCGCCAAGGTTCACCACTGGTAATCGGTGTTGGCATGAGTGAGTTTTATGTTGGTTCAGATCCATTAGCGCTATTGCAAGTAACTGACCGCTTTATTTATCTAGAGGAAGGCGATTTAGCCCACATCACTCGTGAAAAACTAACGATTCTAGATAAAGACCATAATATCGTTGATCGTGAAATCACTGTTTTTGACCACAAAATTGGTACCGCAGATAAGGGTGAATATAAGCATTTTATGCTGAAAGAAACCTTTGAGCAGCCAACCGTAATCAAGCAATGTTTAGAAGGCCGTATTTCGGCCACTAAAGTTTTAGATCAAGCTTTTGGTGTGAACGCCGGAGAGTTATTAGATAAAGTTGAAGCGGTTCAAATCATAGCCTGTGGTACTAGTTACCATTCAGGCATGGTGGCAAGGTACTGGATTGAAAAATATGTCGGTATTCCTTGTCAGGTTGAAGTTGCCAGCGAATTCCGTTACCGCCATACGGTAATCGCTAAAAATACGCTGTTGATTACTATCTCTCAATCAGGGGAAACTGCGGATACTCTGGCTGCTTTACGTAAAGCGAAAGAGAAAGGTTTATTAGCCAGCATGGTGGTTTGTAATGTACCGGGCTCTTCTTTGGTGCGTGAATCTGATCTTTGCCTAATGACTAATGCTGGTCCAGAAATCGGCGTTGCGTCGACCAAAGCTTTCACCACTCAGTTAACGTCGTTGTTATTATTGACCGTAGCTTTGGCGAAACGTAATGGCATGAGCGAAGCGGCTGAAACTGAGATAGTTGAAGCGTTACATCAATTACCGAACTTAGTTGATCAGGCTCTGTTATTGGATCCAGTGATTGAGAAGATGAGTCAGCTATTTGCTGATAAGCATCATAGCTTATTCTTAGGTCGTGGCCCTATGTTCCCGATTGCCCAAGAAGGTGCACTGAAGCTAAAAGAAATTTCTTACATACACGCTGAAGCTTATCCGGCCGGTGAATTAAAGCATGGTCCTTTAGCGTTGGTTGATGAACACATGCCGATTGTGACCGTAGCGCCAAAGAATGATTTGTTAGAAAAGCTGGTTTCCAACTTGGAAGAAGTTAAGGCCCGTGGTGGTGAACTTTTTGTCTTTGCTGATGAATCGGCGAACTTACACGATCTAGATGAACAGCACTTAGTGCCTTTACCAACGGTGCCAAGCTGTCTTGAACCGATTGTTTATATCGTGCCATTGCAGCTATTGTCTTATCACGTTGCTGTATTGAAAGGTACAGACGTCGATCAGCCACGTAACTTAGCAAAATCAGTAACGGTTGAATAATGAGAAAAATTGAATAGCCGATTGAATGGTTATTCAATTTTCTATTGGCCAGAAACACAAAAGCCCAGTTCGATGACTGGGCTTTTTTATATTTCCTATTTATAACGCAGCCATTTAAAGCTGAATTTATAAAATCAGAATGATGTACTCATTAGCCAGTATCGTTTAGATACCTTCGAAAGAGTATTCGTCTAAATGCTTCTCTAATGACTTTCGCTCTAAATGTGCTTCAATTGCGCGGCGTGCCATGAGTTTATTAGATGCTGAAGATTTTTTATTAACGACCACATTGCCTTCTTTATCAAAAGAAACAACCTGCTCTACAGATTTTTCATGTGCACTCAAAGTGCTTTTAGCTGCCCTAGCCATATCCATCTCCTTGGTCTTGCTGATTCGTAGTATCAAATAATGACTATTTGAGTCTACGATTGTTATTTTTATTGTTTACAAAATCATGACAGTATTTCTAGTAATTGCAATAGGTTAATTACACTAGTTTAGTTATCTAACCTAAGTGACTGAATGCTTTGCTTGATAGCATTCAAATGTTCAATAAAATCAGGCCCGCGACGCTGTGTGACAGCAATGGCGAGCATATCAATCACCATTAGATGAGCAATGCGGGAGGTCATCGGCGTAAATTGATCTGTGTTCTCATCAATATTAATAAAGATAGGAATGTCAGCAGCTAAGCTTATAGGGGTGCCTTCTGGGGCCAAACTAATAACCGTGGCGCCATAAGTCTGAGCTAGTGTCATTGAATGCAACAAATCCTTGGTTCGACCGCTCTGAGAAATAGCTACAACAACGTCTTTTTCATTCAGAGTAACGGCTGACATAGATTGCATATGAGGATCACTATAAGTGGCGGTAGCAATCTGTAGGCGGAAAAATTTGTGCAATGCATCGGTAGCAACGGCAGCGGATGCTCCAAAGCCATAAAATTCTAAGCGGCGTGCTTTACTGATAACCGAAGAGGCTTTGGCGACTTGATGAGGCAATAAGTGATCTTTAACTTCGTGCAAACGCTGAATCGTGGTATCGGCTACTTTTTTGCAGATATCTTCAATCGAATCATCTTCGGCAATGGCAAATTGGCCGATGTTATTAGCAACAGCCAGATCTTGGGCGAGTTTCACTTTGAATTCTTGAAAGCCATTACAGTGAATAGCTCGACAAAAACGAACGATCGTCGGTTCACTGACCAAGGCTTCTTGAGCAAGATCGACAATACGCATGTGTATAACCGAGGCCGAGTTAAGAATAACGTAATTCGCTACTTTAACTTCTGACTTACGCATACTGCTACGGTACTTCTCAATGGTCGCTAAAATATCATGACCGCTACTGGCTGAGTTCGACACTGACTTGTCCATTATATAGATGAGGCCAGTATAGCAGGGCTCTGCCAAATACGAGTCTGTATAAATAACCAGTCTTTTATAAGTCTGCTCTGGAGCTAGGCCAGCATTCTGGTACACTGCTTGCCATGGACGTATCAAGTATTTTAGATCATTTAAATGATCCGCAACGCAACGCCGTTGCCGCTAATAGCAAGCATCAAATGGTTCTGGCCGGCGCTGGAACGGGTAAGACTCGAGTGTTGGTGCATCGCATCGCCTGGCTTTTGCAGGTGGAGAATATCTCGCCATTTTCAATAATGGCAGTAACCTTCACTAACAAAGCCGCGAAAGAAATGCGCGCACGTTTGGAAAACCTGATTCAAGTACCGGTTAATGGTCTTTGGGTTGGAACCTTCCATGGCCTTGCGCACCGCTTATTAAAGCAGCATTGGCGCGAAGCTAATCTTCCGCAAAACTTTCAGATTCTTGATAGTGATGATCAGTTACGACTGGTTAAGCGAATATTAAGAGCAACAGGTGTGGATGAAACTAAATTCCCGCCTAAGCAGCTGCAATGGTATATCAACGGTCAAAAAGACGAAGGTCGTCGCGCCGCGCACGTTGTGCCATCAGCAGATCCTTTTAGCCGTACTCAGTTGCAAGTTTATCAAGCCTACGAACAAGCTTGTCAGCAAGGCGGCATGGTCGATTTTGGTGAGATTCTATTACGCGCGCACGAGTTGTGGTTGCATCACCCAGATTTATTAGCGCATTACCAAGGCCGTTTCCGTAACATTTTGGTCGACGAGTTTCAGGATACCAACGACATTCAATACGCTTGGATTCGCATGTTGGCTGGTGATCAAGTTTCCGTGATGGCGGTAGGTGATGACGATCAGTCTATCTATGGTTGGCGCGGGGCTAAAATTGCGAACATTCGTAATTTCCAAACCGACTATCCAGGCGCAGAACTGATTAAGCTCGAACAGAATTATCGTTCAACCGCGACCATATTAGCCGCTGCCAACGCGGTGATTGAAAACAATACCGGTCGCATGGGCAAAGAGTTGAAAACCGACGGAGATTTAGGCGAGAAAGTCTCAATCTATTCGGCGTTTAACGAACAAGATGAAGCACGCTATATCGCCGATCAGATCGAAACGTTTTCGAATACCGGGCGTGCACGCAAAGACATCGCCATTTTGTATCGATCGAATGCTCAATCTCGTACGTTAGAAGAATCGTTAATTCGCCAAGGCATTCCTTATCGAATCTATGGCGGTCAGCGATTCTATGATCGTTTAGAAATTAAGAACGCGTTGTCGTATTTACGCCTGTTATTAAATCGTCACGATGACGCCGCTGTTGAACGCGTTATTAATGTTCCCGCCCGCGCCTTAGGGGATAAAACCGTTGCAACGATTCGTGCCCATGCACGCGAGCAAGGTTGCTCAATGTGGCAGGCGGTTTGTGAATCAGCCACACTGGGAATTTTACCCAAGCGTGCAAGTGCCGCCGCTCAAGGTTTTGTCGATCTAATCGATACCATGGCGGAAGGTGCAGGTGAATTAGAACTGCATGAAATCATGGATCAGGTCATTACCCAGTCGGGTCTGATCGAGCACCATAAAAAAGAGAAGGGTGAAAAAGCGCAAGCGCGTTTGGATAACCTCGATGAATTAATCAATGCCGCGCGCCAGTTTATAACCCAAGACGGTGTTGATATGGCGATGATGGCGGAAGAAGCTGCGGCGGAAACCGGCGAAGACCCTGAAGCCTTGATGGAAGGTGCAGCTGATAGTCTTTATGACTTAGCCGTCTTTTTAGATACAGCAGCATTAGATGCCGGTGATACTCAAGCCAGTGAGCATGATGACGCCGTTCAGCTAATGACGTTGCACTCGGCAAAAGGTTTGGAATTCCCGCTGGTATTCTTAACCGGTTTAGAGGAAGGTTTATTCCCGCACAAAATGTCGATGGACAGTGCCGATGGCTTAGAAGAAGAGCGTCGCTTAGCGTATGTGGGTATTACCCGTGCAATGGAGCGCTTGGTAATTACCTATGCCGAAAATCGTCGTTTACATGGCCAAGAGAATTTCAGTACGCCTTCGCGTTTCATTCGTGAAATTCCCAAAGAATATGTGCAAGAAGTACGGTTAAAAAATACGATTACGCGTCCGGTCACAGCCTCAAAATCTTCGAGTTTGAGTTTTGCAGAAGATGCTCCTGAAGGCGTGCCGTTTAAATTAGGCGAGCGTGTTTTCCATGCGAAATTTGGTGAAGGCCAGGTGCTGCAGTTTGAAGGCAGTGGTGCGAGTGCTCGAATTCAAGTGAACTTCGAATGGGAAGGCACTAAGTGGTTGGTCGTAGCCTATGCCAAGCTGCAATCGATGGACGAAAATGATGACTTCTAAATATTATAATAAAAGGAAAAATTTCATGCAGGCTAAGAATACCTTTGCAATGATTAAGCTGGGTTTAATCAGCTTAGCAGTGACGACCTTGGTCGCCTGTGGACCTGAGAAAGCAGTAAATTCAGACACTGGCGCTCAAGCTCAGCAAACCTATAAGTGGAAGATGGTTACCTCTTGGCCAAAGAATTTTCCAGGTTTAGGGACGGCACCAGAGCGCTTTTCTAAAATGGTTGATGACATGTCTGCCGGTCGCTTAAAAGTTAAAGTCTATGGCGCAGGTGAACTCGTACCTGCGTTACAAGTATTTGATGCCGTTTCTCAAGGAACCGCAGAGATGGGCCATAGTGGTGCCTATTATTGGAAAGGAAAAATGGCCGCCGCTCAGTTTTTCACCTCGGTGCCTTTTGGCTTAACCGCACAAGAAATGAATGGCTGGATATATCACGGTGGAGGTCTTGAGCTATGGCAAGAACTGTATGCTCCGTTCAACTTGATTCCATTAGCCGCGGGTAATACCGGTGTGCAGATGGCAGGTTGGTTCAATAAAGAAATCAATTCGGTTGAAGACCTTAAAGGTCTGAAAATGCGTATTCCTGGTTTGGGTGGCGAAGTATTGAAGCGTGCGGGTGGTACTCCAGTAACGTTACCTGGCGGTGAGTTATTTACCTCGTTACAAACCGGTGCAATCGATGCAACAGAATGGGTAGGCCCTTATAACGACCTTGCATTTGGCTTGTATAAAGCAGCGAAACATTATTATTATCCTGGCTGGCATGAGCCTGGTTCTATGATGGAACTCACGGTTAATAAGCCAGCGTTTGAATCATTACCAAAAGATCTGCAAGCCATCGTTACTACCGCGGCTAAAGCGATTAATGCGGACATGCTAGCGGAATATACTGCACGTAATAATGCCGCACTGACTGAGTTGGTTGAAAAGCATGGTGTTGATTTACGTGAGTTACCAGCGGATGTAATTAGTAAGTTACGCACTTTGTCTGAAGAAGTTGTGGCGGAAGTAGCTGCGCAAGACCCTGCTTCACAGAAGATTTATGACTCTTATATAAAATACCGTGAGGGTGTCATTAAGTATCACGCCATCAGCGAGCAGTCTTTTATTAACGCCCGTTAGTACTAGCTCATTTGAGCTACTAACTAAGACAACAGCCGTATACGTTATACGGCTGTTGTTTACACTTCCTTTCTTTCTTCCGAAGTTCCGACGGCCAATTTTTTCTTATTGGTGGTATGATTCTTAGCTTAATATTTCACTTTTTGTTACTCCTGCTAAGAAGCCAAACCATGTTATCGATAACCGAACATACTTTACCAACTGATAAGCTGATTGCGCTTCGTTCCTATCTGATTATGATCGCAGTGACTGTTGTTGCTTTTATCTTACTGCAAATTTTTGATCTCAATCAGCCGCTATTTTTTGCTATTAATGAACTCTCTAAAGACCTAATTCCTGACGCATTAGCGGCGCATTTAACCGAGTTAGGCAATGGCTCTATTGTCGGAATTTTAGCCTTAGGTTTAACGGTAAAATACCCTGCCATAGCTAAGCGCTTTCTCATAATCACTATTCTTGCGGGTATTTTGATTGCTGGTTTTAAGCAGCTTTTTGCTGATCCTAGACCGGCAGGTGTACTGGCTCAAACAGACTTCCATATTATTGGTGACGTACTTAAGAAATACAGCTTCCCTTCAGGACATACCACTACCGCTTTTGCGATGGCGGGATTTATTATGCTGACATTCGCTAGTTTGCCGTTAAGAATCTTTGTATTGGTTATGGCAATATTCGCAGGAGTTTCGCGTATTTCTGTTGGGGCCCATTGGCCAGAAGACATCTTAGCCGGTGCGGCATTAGGCTTATTAATTGCCTATGTTGGCTGCTTACTGAGCTTGAAACCGTTTACTTTAAAGGGCAGTTATTTTGCGGGGGCTTTCTTAGCACTCGCGGCATTAATTGGAAACCTAACAGCACCGGCTGATTTTCCAGAGGTTAAAACGATTGCAGATGTTCGGTTGTTATGTGCCGGATTTGCGATAGCCGCAATGGTTTATTATGCGGCTCGCCTAGGGCAATTGTATTTCTCTAAGCAGAACTATCAGCGGAACTAGCGTGGTACGCTTCGAATACGGCCGTGTTCATCGATTGCCACATAAACGAACGTCGCATCAACCACCTTGCGTCGTTCTTGCTCACCCAGATTCCTGGTCCACATTTCGACATTGATCTTTATCGATGACTTACCAATATCTTCTAGCTGAGTGTAAACACAGACCGCAGCGCCTACTCGAATAGGAGACATGAAAACCATAGACTCCATCGATACATTGGCTACTCGGCCATGAGCAATTTTACTCGCCACACTCTCCGCTGCTTCATCCATACGAGCTGTTACCCAGCCACCTGAAATACCACCATGGATATTGGTATCTTGGCGTCCAGGAATCAAGCGTAAGCTCAGTTCTCCGCTGGGTGCTGGCTCTTGATCTTCAGAAGATTGTTCATCTGCATTGGCAGAGATCGCATCTTGTCTGTTGCTACTATTGTTGGCGAAAATGGTCATTGTTCTTATTATTCCTAAGGCCTATTTATATAGGGCCTATTTATAGAAGTTTCTTAAATAGAAGGTAATTTTTAATTGTTATCCGTATATTTTATCTGGCAACCAGGTTGCTAACTCTGGAATAAAACTTAATAACAGCAGCACACCGATCTGAATCGCAATAAACGGAGCAACCCCGCGATAAATAGCGCTGGTTGGTAATTCTTTTGGTGCGACACCGCGCAGGTAAAATAAAGCAAATCCGAAGGGCGGGGTTAAGAAAGACGTCTGTAGGTTGATCGCAATCATAATTCCTAACCAAACAGGGTCAATCCCCATCGCCAGTAAAATTGGAGCAACAATTGGCACAACAACAAAGGTGATTTCAATGAAGTCGAGAATAAAACCAAGTAAAAATATCACGAGCATCACCACGAGCATGGCACCGACTTTACCACCGGGCATTGCTTCGAATAATGCCTGAACTTGCTCATCACCACCAAAGCCTCGGAACACAAGCGAGAAAACAGCAGCACCGATGAAGATCATAAAAATCATACTGGTTACTTTTAATGTACCGTCCATCACTTCTTTCAAGCGGGGCAAAGAAAGCTGGCCATAAATCAATGCCAGAAAAGTTGCCCCTGCAGCGCCAACAGCAGCGGCTTCCGTCGGAGTCGCGATACCGGATAAAATAGAACCTAAAACTGCCAGCATTAACGATAGTGGAGGCAATAAGCCCGCAAGCAATTGCTTAGTAAACTTAAAATCGAGCTCGGGGCGATCTACAACCGCTGGGGCGGCTTGAGGTTTTAGCCAGGCGGTCATTCCCATGTAGGTCATATACAGCAAAACAAGCAATAAGCCGGGAATCAATGCACCGACGAATAAGTCGGCCACAGAGATCGTCTCAGGGCTGAAAATGCCCATACTGAGCTGTGCTTGCTGGTAGGCATTCGATAAAACATCACCCAGCAGAATAAGTGCTGTTGAAGGTGGAATAATTTGCCCTAAAGTTCCTGTTGCGCAGATGTTTCCGGCAGCAAGCGATGGGCTATAACCATTTTTCAGCATGGCGGGTAATGAAATCAGCCCCATTGTTACAACCGTAGCACCAATAATTCCCGTACTGGCGGCCATGAGCATGCCGACTAAAATAACTGAAATCCCTAAGCCGCCTCGCATCGGGCCGAATAACAATGCCATGTTATGCAATAACCGCTCAGCAATACGGGACTTTTCTAACATGATGCCCATGAATACAAACAGCGGCACCGCGATTAATATTTGATTACCCAAAATACCGAAAATTCGATTGGGCAGCGCGCTCAGAAAAGCACCATCAAAAGTCCCCGCAAGATAACCAAAGCCAGCAACGATTAACGACGTGCCTGCTAAAGAAAAAGCAACGGGAAAGCCCAGCATTAATACCAAGCAAATAGAGATGAATAAAACCAAAGGCATCCATTCCATTATGAATTCCCTCCGGTTTGATCTGTATTGGAATCTTTAGGAGGCGTTAAAGGGATGTTGAAAATACTCGCAAGCACATTGCTGGTTGCTTGAACCAGTAACAAAACCGGTAAGACGATGATTAACGATTTAAGTAGATAGACAAACGGTAAGCCGCCCGCTTCATGTGATTTCTCACTATTAGCCCAGGCCATCAAGACATAATCCCAACTGATAAAAATTAAAAATAAGCAGGTGGGTAATAATAAAAAGACTGTACCGAATAGGTCGATACGTTGCTGAATGTGTGTCGGCCATTGGTGATAAAGCACATCGACACGAACATGCCCTTGCGCCTGCCAAGTATAAGCGGCCCCAAGCATGAAGAGAGAGGCATGCAAATACATTACAGTTTCTTGCATAGCAATAGAGGAATAATCAAAAACGTAGCGTAGGACAACAACTAAACAGGTCACAATAACCATCGCCAGTGAGAACCAGCGGCAGGCCAAGCCAATATACTGAGTGAAAGCTTGTAAGCTTGAAACAAAAGAATGCATAGACAGAGACATGATGTGAATTATTGAGTCTTATTATTGAATGCGCGGAATTATACCTAAGCTGACCTTGTATCCCAGTAATAACGCGACTTAAACGGATAAATTGTTGTGCGAATTAGATAATAATAATGGAATCAATGAGTTAGCCAGTAAAAATAATACGTTAGTTATCGAAAATAATGCAAAAAGGCGTTGACGAACCCATACATGCTCTATATTATTCGCACCAGTTAGCCGACATAGCTCAGCTGGTAGAGCAACTGACTTGTAATCAGTAGGTCCCGAGTTCGACTCTTGGTGTCGGCACCAAATCTAAAAACCTCGTTATCGTAAGATAACGGGGTTTTTTTATGTCTGAAATTTGAGTATTTTTATTAAAAGTGCATCTTCATAGAAACGGAATAGCTATCTGCTGAACCGTGCTTCGATAAAGCATATTGCCACTCCCCTGCTTCAGGTTCTCCTTGATAAATCCCCCATGCGGCTTCTGCAGCGACTTTTAGCACATCAATACTAGCTATCTGCTCACTGTTTAAATGCACATTCTCAGCCCAATTGCTGTAAGGATCATTTTGTTCAGTCCACTGCTGAAAGCTATCTTCAGGGAGTTCATTAGCAAAGCAGGGAGAGAAGCTAAAAGGCGCACATAAGCACGTTAGGCAAGCTGCACATGGCTTTAGCCAGCTTTGGCGACGTAAGGCTCGGTTAAGGTCTTTCTGTTCAATAAACCCTAGAGTCATTAAACAATGACCTACAGGTTTCGCGTGCAGAGCTTGATACTCTAGTGCGAGTTCTAATTGTTGTTTTGAAATAACTTGGCGAGCTAACAGTATTTGCCCTAGGCGTATCTTAATATCGGCCATTTGGGTCCCTTAATTCAGTTAATAAAATCCTTCTTTTTACAGACTGGCACACGATTATTTTTTAACCAGCTGCTTTGCTTAACAATTAGTAACTCATTGTAATGGCAAAGCCTTAATTGGGACGCTAAGCTGGATTAAATAGTGATTACTGCTCTGGCTGGAACAATTGTGAGATAAGCAGGGCTGAGGATTGGGATGAGAGCTCAGATAATAGATGGAATGAAGGTAGAAGTACGATGACATTAATAAATTGGCAGCAACCGATAATCTGGTTGGCTGAAAACATGCGTCCGCATAATAAAGAGATTGCTTTAGCGATGATTGCGACCTTATTGGTCATATTCGGTGATGTTATTAATGGTGCGCTTAGGCGATTGGTTCGCAAGCAGCCGATGTTATTGAGAGTTTCTGCTTTTATTGCATTATGTGCATTTGGATATGGCACATTATCGGTCTGGTTAACGCCGATATTGTCTGATTTTTTGCAGCGACAAAGTTCGCAGGCTTATGTGGCAACGGTAGTTTTAAGCTTTTTAATCGTTGGGATCTTAGCAGAGCGTTTTCAGAAGTCGAAATAGTGAAATATTGTTTGAGAAGAGAAAAGAGGAAGTAGTGCATTTATCTAATCCGTTAGAAATAAGATGGGAGAACATCCTGTTCAACCCATCTCAGCACCCTAGCAGCCATCCAATAGCTAACATTCTTCCTTGAAGCAGTCCGTGGCAATATCGTTATCCTTAACCGTTACATCCTGTAACGCTGCCGTCCTTGTGGGATTAAAGTTAGCAGAATGTAAAAAAGTGAAAAGGCTGTCTTTTTAAGTAATATCTAAAGAATCAATTTTATCATTAATAATATCCTTTAATATCAATATGTTAACTATTGTGTCAGCAATAATTGGCGAATAGATATAGCTAATTAGAGGGTTATTCCTACTTACCGTGTGAGATATATCGCACACTGAAAGTGGTCAATATCGCACAAGCAAAAAACAGTTGTTTGATGAAATTTGAGCATTAAGGGGTAACAACGTGTATCTAAGATTAATTGGATGAGTTCATTGTGTGGAATTTAACTGAATTAGAAAGAGGAAAGGTAAAAAGAGGAAGCAGTGCGTTATTCTAATCCGTTAGAAAATAAGACGGGGAGAACATCCTGTTCAACCCGTCTCAGCACCCTAGCAGCTATCCAATAGCTAACATTCTTCCTTGAAGCAGTCCGTGGCAATATTGTTATCCTTAACCGTTACATCCTGTAGCGCTGCCGTCCTTGTGGGATTAAAGTTAGCAGAATGTAAAAAAGTGAAAAGGATGTATTTAATAAAAATAATTTTAATATCGCGACCGTAATTAATAATTCCCTTTAAAATCAATAGGTTAATAATTTACTCGGTTAATATCGGCGGATAGATATACTTCATTAGAGGGGTATTCCCACTGACTGTGTGCGATATATCGCACACAGTGAGGGGCTAATCACTTACGAGTAAAAATCGGCTGTTTTATGAAACTTGGCCATAATGTAATAACAGCATCGATTTAAGGCTCTATTGAGTGAATTCATTATATTGTTATTTGGCGTCTGAAGGTCTCGTTTTTCTGAAACGCGGCTATTTACCGCTCATGATGCCAGCGCAATTACCTGAGCCTTGGTGGCAGGAAACCTGTTGTTATAAAGCCATCAATCAGCCCGTACTATCGGCGCAAGACTTTCGTCAATATCTACAGCAACAATATAAAAAACTACCGGATCATTTACGTGAAATGGTTAATTTTGAGTATTTTGAAAAGCAGTCTCAAGGCCAGCGCGCGAAAATAGAGCAATCGATGTTGATGCAAAACCAGTCGTCACAAAGTGCGCAGGCCTTTTCTCTACAACGAATTAAAGACTGGCGCATATTATCGTTATTCAAAGACTGGGATAGCTTGCCTTTATGGCATCGAAACGCCGGTGCAGGCCAGGGACTCGTTATAGAATTTGATGTTGCAAAAAGTGGCTTTCAAACGTCATCTTATAACGAACATGCTCAGCATTTAGCACCTGTAGAAGTGACTGACAGTTGGCAGCCACTAGATGATATGTATTATTTCTTTAATCGACCCAAGGCGGTCGCTAATAGTAATACAGAGCTAGAGTGGCGCTTATTACGAACGGTGAAAGCTGCGGATCGAATAATTGCGGTGCAAAATGCAGAGCGCGCGATGTATCGCTTACCGGCCAAAGCTGTTAAACGCATAATATTGGGCTTTTGTTGTTCGGTTGAGTATTGTCAGCAGGTGAAGACCTATCTGAGTCAGGATATTAATTACCGTCATGTCGAGTGCCTGCAAGCGCAATTGGACCCCAATACCATGCGCTTACAGCAGGTTGCTATCTAAAGCGCTTCCCTGAGGCATTAACTCTTCTGGAAAACTCTTGTGGATCCGCGAGCTCACCCTCGTCGTCAGTTTCTGGATACTCCCAGCCAAGATCTTTGCAGATACGGGCATATAACGGATGGCTCCATTTAAACAAAAGATGTTCATATTCATCATCTGGGATTTGGCACTTATCGAACATGCCTTTCAGTGAACGCTGGCGTTCTGCTTCACTTAATAATAAGGCTGCCGCAACGGATACATTGAAAGATTGCACCATGCCTAGCATCGGAATTGTTAGGTGCTCATCAGCCATTTCCGCAGCAACATCAGTCACGCCCGTTAATTCATTACCCATCATAATGGCGGTAGGCTGAGTGAAATCGTAAGCCCGGAAATCAATCGCGCGTTCACTAAAGTTAGCAACGCAGACTTTAAAACCTTGGCTTTGAAGCTGGCTAATCGCATTTTCTGTGGTGGGATAGGTTTCTACATCAACCCACTGCTGGCTGCCTTTGGCTTTGCCACGGAAGGTGCGGTAATCGTCATAAGGCCAAATGGCATGAACTTTAGGGACGGCAAACGCGTCACAGGTGCGAATAATGGCGGATAAATTGTGGGCTTTATGAACTTCATCAGTCACTACAGTTAAGTCTGGCTGACGACGATTTAAGGTATCTTTAAGGCGCGCATAGCGTTCTGGTGTCATGAAATAAGCCTTTTCGCTAGCCATCATTACGGCAGGTATTGTATAAAAGAGCGCGATTTTAGCGATTAGAGCAATAAAAAGGAAATGAATATGCGCGGCAACCCTCTCCTTGGCATTCGATATTTTGGCCGAGGCTTTTCATTGTTATCGAATAAAGGCTTAAAACGCTTTGTAGCCTTTCCCATTTTGATTAATGCTCTACTGATGACAGCGCTGATTTATTTTGGTGGTGGCTGGCTATTAGACCAAATCCAATGGGTCGTAGACTGGTTTCCAAGCTGGTTATCTTGGCTTACGTGGATTATTACTCCCGTTGCCGCATTGACTTTGATTTCTATCACCTTGTATTTTTTCAGCGCAATTTTAAACCTTGTGGCGAGTCCATTTAATGGTTTATTGAGCGAATCAGTAGAAACCAAAATTACAGGGGCTGAAATCCCAGAAGAGCCGATCTCTGAACAAATATCGCGGACCTTATTACGTGAAGTAAAAAAGCTAGGTTATTTTATTCCTCGTTACCTTGGGCTGCTGGCGATTAGTTTTATCCCTGTGATTAATATCGTGAGTCCTGTGCTGTGGTTTGTTTTTGGTGCCTGGATGCTAACCCTTCAATACCTTGATTATGCCTTAGATAATAATGGCCATAGCTTTGCTGACCTGCATCAGGCGCTGAAACTTCAACCATTAACGACACTGGGCTTTGGTTTTGTGGTTGCCATTGGGTTCATGATTCCAGTGGTGAATCTTTTTGTAATGCCAGCAGCGGTATGCGGTGCAACTCTCTATTGGAGTGAACAAATAAAAAATGAATTCAAACCTACCTAAAATCGACATTAGGCTATGCTAAAAGGAGTATTAGCTTAATATTTAGGGGGTGCGATGAAGGCGCTCAATGTACTGGTTGTCGATGACGCTGCATTTATTCGTGACCTGATTAAAAAAGCCATGAGAGATAATTATCCAAGCTTCAAAATACATGAAGCGATAGATGGCCTTAAAGCACAAAGTGTGTTGAAAAGTAATTCGATTGATCTGGTTCTCTGTGATTGGGAAATGCCAGAAATGTCTGGCCTCGAACTCATTACTTGGATGCGTTCAGAAGAACGCTATGCAAAAACACCGTTTATGATGATCACCAGTCGCGGAGAGCGTGATCATGTGATTAAAGCGGTGACGGCAGGTGTCAGTGACTATATTGGCAAGCCTTTCACGCGAGAAAACTTTCTCGGTAAAGTAAATAAATTATTATCAAAGCATCTGGGTCTCTCAGTCAAGGATGTCCAACAAGCATCTGCTCAGCCACAAGATGCGAGTGTTTCTGCGTTAACGGGAGGTCTAGCAGCGCCGCAAGTAAAACCTACTGCCAAGCCTGGGGCTCAAAGCTCTTCGAATCAAAGCTCGGCATCGGCACTGATGGGAAACCCTTTAGTCGACCAAGCTAAACCAATAGCAAAGACCTCCGCAAATAATGGCGCCAAGAGTGGGGCAAAAGCAAAAGGCATTGCCGAATTACGTTTTGGTTCTGGTGGCAGCGCAAAGTGTGTCATTAAAGATATTAACTTGCAGGAAATGTCAGGTATCTTTAAGCGCGATGGCGATATTCCGCAGCTACTAGAACAAGCGGTATTAGATATCGTTGATCAAGACGCAGGTCAGGTTGCGCGTATAAATTGCTATGTTCGCATGCTGCAGGCGATTGAAAGTAATGTTGATGCGGAGACAATCAAGATTGTTATCCGCTACGTCGATGACGATCCTGTAAAGTTGGATACCTTATCGCGCTTTATCGCGAAGGTGCGCTAACCTGTTTGATTAAAGAGTAACTAAGACGTTTTGGTAGAAAAACGATAGCCAGTGCCTCGAACCGTTTGAATAAGATGTTCGTGAGCACTGCCTAAAGCTTTACGTAGCCTCCTAATGTGTACATCCACCGTTCTTTCTTCGACATATACATTGCCTCCCCATACCTGATCTAACAACTGTGTACGCGAATAGGCGCGTTCTTGATGGGTCATGAAAAATTGTAATAAGCGATATTCAGTCGGTCCGATATCCACAGGATTCTGGCTAGCAGTAACGCGGTGGCAAGCAGGATCAAGAATCAAGCCTTCGACTTCAATAGCTTCTTCAATGCCTAGTGGGGTTGCTCGACGTAATACGGCTTTTAAGCGAGAGACGAGTTCTCTAGGTGAGAAAGGTTTGGTGATGTAATCATCGGCGCCAGAATCCAAGCCTTGGACTTTATTATCTTCTTCACCTTTTGCGGTTAATAAAATAATCGGCATTTCTTTGGTTAAATCATCGCGCTTTAAACGACGAGTAAATTCAAGGCCACTGGTGCCGGGCAACATCCAATCGAGCAGCATCATGTCAGGTTTGCTATCAACTATGCTGGCGTGTGCGTCCTGACAATTGCTGGCTTCAATGCAATGATAGCCCGCCATTTCTAAGGCGACGGCGATCATTTCACGAATAGCGGCTTCATCATCAACGATTAATACGGTCTTGCCAGGTATAGTCATAGGCTGGTCGTCACATTGCTGTCATAAATTGAGAGCTTTATTACAACTGAACTTTGTTACAGCTATATGACAAAGGCTTACTAAAACCTATTTCTATCAATATGAAGCATCTTGCATCGTATTAAAGGTATGCCAATACCAAGCCTATCCAGACCGCTACGCCTACCCAATGACTATTTAGAAAGCCCGCAAAGCAGCCTGCTTTATCACGGCCACGAATGAGTTTTTGCTGGTAAACCATCAGCGCCGTGGCTACGGCAAGTCCAAGGTAATAGAAAACATTGAGCGCAAGTTCAGAACCTAATAGTAATAAACAGAAAATTGTAATGCCCTGCAGGATAGCAATCATCACTTTATCGGCATCACCAAAAAGAATCGCAGTCGATTTAACCCCGATTTTAATGTCATCATCACGATCGACCATGGCGTACATCGTATCGTAAGCAACTGTCCAGCTTAGGTTTGCCATGTAAATTAACCACAGGTATTTGGGCAGCTCATCGGCTTGGGCCGCAAAAGCCATAGGAATAGCCCAAGAAAAAGCAGCGCCTAAAAAAACTTGAGGCAGGTGCGTATGGCGTTTCATAAAGGGATAAATAGCCGCGAGAGCAGCGCCGGCAAAAGATAGCTGTATCGTCAGGGTATTGGTAAACAGTACCAACAAAAAGGAAGTCGCTAATAAAGCAAAGAATAAAATAAGGGCTTGCTTGCTCGTCACTGCGCCCGTGATAAGAGGGCGATTCACTGTACGTCCAACGTGCCCATCGACTTTGCGGTCGGCATAATCATTGATCACGCAGCCAGCAGAACGCATGAATATGACGCCCAAGGTAAAAATTAGCACCACGGAAAAGTCAGGAATTCCTTTTGCTGCGACCCAAAGCGCCCATAAAGTTGGCCATAATAAAAGATAGATGCCTACGGGTTTATCAAGGCGCATTAACTCGAAAAAAGGTTTTATTTTGGGCCAGTTTTCGGCGATGACGGGTTTTTCTAGCAAGTTCTGAATAGGTGTCATGGTATATCTTTTAGTTATTCAGTGATTATTGAGAGGGCAGTGGCTGTGTAAACGCTTCCGTTACGAGTATCGGTTTTTGCTGTAAATAGAAGACTGAACGCCGAGCCCATGACAACGATAGTTCATTATTGGGAATTCGATAAGCACTCATTTCACCACGGCGCATATGCGGGTGATTGAATAAATAGGCGCCAAGGGGTTTATTACCTAAGTTTCTTAGCTGACTTTCATGGCCTGTTAAGGTGCTCTTTGGCATACAAGTTCGGGCATAAACCCACGGTTCGCCTTTTACCTTGAGCACGACATCACGACACCAAGCAACGCTGTTGTTTGTGCAGTTTAATTGCAGAGCTTCTTGTTGACTCATCTTTCGCCAGCCTTGCCATAAGACGTGAACAGCGAAGTCACCATCGCTGATGGCGATGAGTTGAGCCGTTAAAGAGCCCGTATCAAATAATGTTTTACGCCAATCTAAGGGGATGGTGAAGTATTCACGCTTATTCCGCGCAGACCACAATGGATAAGATTGTGATAAATATTGGCTGATAATGGACTGATGTTTCATGGCGCGGAGCATGGATGAAAAGCAGGCCAAAGGCAAGATTCCTAATCATTTGGGTTGATTTTTTAGCCGATGAACAGTACGTTACGCCTGCTTTAATAGCGATATCATAAACAGAAGAGAGTTGTTCTGATGAAAAAGTGGGAATGTGTAGTTTGTGGTTGGGTTTACGATGAAGAAGAAGGTTGCCCAGAAGAAGGTTTAGCGCCAGGTACTGCTTGGGCTGATGTTCCTGATGATTTTATCTGCCCAGATTGTGGCGTAGGTAAAGACGATTTTGAAATGGTCGAGATTTAATCTCGGCTTTTTCCAGTAAACCTCTCCACTGATACGAAGATAAAAATTATGACTCAAGCCAATGCCCCTGTCATCGTCATCGGAACAGGCTTAGCGGGTTACAACCTCGTTAAAGAATTCCGCAAGCAAGATGCAGAAACTCCGGTATTAATGATTACTGCTGATGATGGCCGTAATTATTCCAAGCCCATGCTATCCACCGGTTTTACCAAAGGTAAAACGGCTAGCGATTTAGCGATGGCAGATGCAGGCAAAATGGCTGAGCAGCTAAATGTCACTATTCGCACCAATACTCGAGTCACGGGCATTGATGCTGAAGGACATAAAGTCTTTGTGGGAGAAGAGCCTCTTGAATACAGCAAGCTTGTGCTTGCTTGGGGTGCAGAACCTGTTGCTGTGCGCATTGAAGGTAATGCTGGCGAACATATTTTTGCTATCAACGATCTACAAGATTACGCTAACTTCCGTGCTGAATTAGACGATAAGAAGCGTGTATTGTTGATGGGTGCAGGCCTTATTGGGTGTGAATACGCCAATGACTTAACCAATGGTGGTTATGACGTTGAAGTTGTTGCTCCAAGTAGCCAAATTCTACCTAACCTATTACCTGAAAAAGCCGCTAGTGCAGTACAGCATGGCCTTGAAGGTTTGGGTGTTAAGTTCCATTTAGGTCCTTTGGTTACTCGCGTCAATCAAGCAGAGAAAGGCCTAATTGCTGACCTATCGAATGGCGAACAAATTGAAACGGATATCATTGTATCGGCAATTGGTCTTCGACCGCGTTTAGATTTGGCGGTTAAAGCAGGCTTGCAAGTGAATCAAGGTATTTGTGTTGATCGCTTATTACAGACTACTGAAGCGGATATTTATGCTTTGGGAGATTGTGCTGAAGTTGATGGCAAGATTCTTTTATACGTAATGCCTTTAATGGCCAGTGCACGCGCTTTAGCTAAAACGCTGGCGGGTCAGCCAACTGAAGTCAGCTATGGCGTGATGCCTGTTGCGGTTAAAACCCCTGTTGTTCCGGTTGTTGTATCGCCTCCAGCAATGGACGGTAACTGGGAAATTACAAGCAATGGTGTTGATGTAAAAGCCTTATGTCGAGATGATGAGGGCACATTATTAGGGTATGCTCTCACCGGAGCTTGTGTTGCTGATAAATTAGCGCTTAATAAAGAGCTTCCAGCTATTTTTAAGTAGTTTATATAAGAAAACAAAAATCAAGGATTAAGACATGCGTAAACCTGAATTAGCCGCTGCAATTGCAGAAGAAACTGGTCTAACTAAAGAAAAATCAAGTGAAGTAATTACCGTTATTACGGATCTAATTGGTAAGGCATTGAGCGAAGACGATAGTGTTAGCTTGATTGGTTTTGGTACTTTTAGCCGTCGTTCACGCGCTGAACGTAAGGGTAAAAATCCTCAAACAGGTGCTGAGCTAATTATTCCTGCAAGTAATACCGCTGCATTTAAGCCTGGTAAAGGGCTGAAGGAAAAAGTTCAATAATCGTGACTGAATCCGTATTGAATGAGACAGCAGCTGATGAAGCCCTGTCTAATAAAGCTGTAACTCATTTGTGGGTACAAAAGCTGGTGGTGGGGGAAGGACTTTGTCCTTTCGCTCATCCTGTTATGGAAAAACTCCATATCGCAGAAAGTACAAGCCAAGATTTAAAAGTCGTAACGCGGGCATTTTTGTCGCTGCTTAATGAAATGCAGTTAGCCGATGAAGATGATTTACCGACGGCTTTGTTTATTGCCACTGCCGCTTTAGCAGACTTTGATGATTATCTAGATTGGCTGTTCTTATGCGAAGACTTATTAGAGCAATCGGGTCTTGAAGGCGATATTCAGCTAGCCAGTTTCCATCCTCATTATGAGTTTGAAGGCGAAGAAGCTGAGGCAATGACTAATTATTCTAATCGCTCGCCCTTTCCAATGATTCACTTCATTCGAGAAAACCATATTAGCGAAGCGTTAAAAACAGTGACTAAGCCAGAAGCGATTCCTGAGCGAAATAAACGTCACATGCAGCGATTAGGCAAAGAAGGATT
>Ga0105348_1000508_pt1 | contig 29043 bp, 20 predicted proteins | sample EN8Hudsemesocosm_2_FD_83504 | JGI IMG/M metagenome (GOLD analysis project Ga0105348, IMG submission 83504) | Methane-oxidizing microbial communities from mesocosms in the Hudson Canyon - EN8C Hudson Canyon | ecosystem: Environmental > Aquatic > Marine > Cold seeps | place: Hudson Canyon... | reverse complement strand
CGGTTAGCTCAATTAGACAATTAAAATGCTCGTAAACATTAGTCGTTTCTTTCATTTATTTTCATACAAACCATTTAAAAATCTGTATAGATAATAGAAATAACAAACGGTTAAGTCAACTTTCCCTTTCGTTAAAAGAGTAATAATTGCAGAAATCATTACTCTTTTAACTTATCAACTATATTTTAGTAAATAGGCGACTTTAGAATTGATTTGCTCTCCTATATTACTCGCTCTTCGAATGAGCCTCATATAAAAGCACACGACAATTTGGATCATAATAAAGTTTGTAACCATTATACTTACAAGGTCAACATGACCGTAACTACCATTTATCCAAGGATAAGAAACCAGTAAAGCTAATATCAAACAACTTACCCCTGACTGAAGAATCTCTTTGCAAACAGGACTCATATCGATCAGTTTATATGCGTTAAAAATAATGATTGAACCACCTATAAATATTATAGGACCTAAGATCATGCCCAATAATGAAATAATAAATGCGGCAAAAATTGCAACGCTATGGTAAAAATAGCTCAATAGAGTTATATGCTCATTTTCTACAAATGCACCTGATTGATCCCACTCCCCGGTATTAATATTAATTAGCCTGACTATCTCTCCCGTCTTTATATTACTTATTACTTTCATTCGATGTCCAGATTTGAAGCTAACATCTAAGTCATTAAATTTTAAATAATACTCTTTATTTGTTAGTAAGTTAGTTCCCCATATATCTTGAGAGCTATGAAAACTCATATAATTATTAATACGGTCTGTTTGGTTATTTACTTCATCATAAACTGACGAAGAATACCTATCTATCCCTGAGTTATTTACAATGTACTCGGTAACGTTCCAATATTCGTCAAGATTCATTAATATTTTTCTAATAGTTAGCATTAAGAACAACAGGAGTATTAGGGATTTTTATCTATGTGTAGATATACGATATTCCTTTTAAAAACCTCATGTTATTATGGGCATTACTAGAATAAAATTAACAAGTACAAAACATTAATGGTTTATCACATATTAGTTTTATTAGATATTTAATGGAATTTCTGACGAGATTTTCTAGAGAACTGAGGTCTATGAGTGTTTTGATTGGCACTTGAAGATCGTTGTTTATACACGATGATGACAAAAGAGTCAGACTAGTGTGTATTCTAATAACGTTATAAAAGTAGGTCAGAAGGTAATTGTGACATCGGTAATTCCTTTTTATCACCTAAATCATAAAGAGCTATTTTATAAGGTAGGTTGGATATATATAAACCAATAACTAATAAGCACCGGTGACCCATAAGTTTTTTACATCTAATCTGAAAGTAATCGCCCTGTATTTCTATAATTTTGCTAACGCTGCTTACACCAAACCAACGAATAAGCTTAAGTGAATTATTACCGTTTATTTTTAAGGTAAATTTTCTCAATGAAAATTCACTTTCTAATTGAAGTGTTTCCCCATTAAATTCAGCATTGAAAATATTGATTGGATGGCTCATGCCATTAACCTTGTTTTCATCCATGTTTTGGCAAAAGCGATATCCTTTTCTGCAGAAGAAAAAGATATATTCAAGGTCTCTGCGATTTCTTTTGTTAACAAACCACCAAAATATTTCAAAATTACGGCCTCAGCTTGTCTGGGAAAGTCTACTTTCAATTTATCAATACATGATGAAAGGTCTAGCAAGCGTTGATCCTTATCATTATTATCAACAATCAATACATCTTTATAATTATGTATCGATGTAATATCCCCTGTTCGCTTAGCTGTTAAAGACTTACGACATTGATCGACTAAAATATTGTGGATGCTTTTTGAAACCATCACAAAAAACTCTTTTCTTGAGCCATACATTTCTGAAGTGCCATTATGCAACTTAAGGTAAATCTCATGAACCAGAGCGGTTGTTGAGTTAATGTGATCTTCTAAATGATTATTTGACTCATATTCTTTCTCCGCCATTTTATTTTTTGTTTTACTTGCGAGTTGACGTAAGTGTTCATAAATAATGATGTAGAAATTCTCTTGAGAGCCTTCAGTACCATTCTGCCAGCTCATGATTGCTTGGGTAATATCGTTATTTTCCATTTGTATACTCTTAAAGTGATTATAAGTAACGTTATGAACGTCTTTTAATCGATTACCTTAGGGATTGATCTTGAGTAAAAGAAATAAAGCCAATATTCCACACAACGATTACTTCTGACACAGCACCTGAAGGACACACAGCTTCAAGTGACTAGGTATTACTTATAAATTCAGTTTTAGCCGGTTTTATAGTGACTACTCATAAAAAATAACCAAGCAATAGAAAGCCCTAGCACTTTTTTGATACATATTTGATATCAATAAAACCTAAGATTCAGGCTCTACTATACAAAATATAATTTTCATATTGTATATACGAGGTTCTCATAATAACCCTCAAATATTTTTAAATTATCTATTAGTAATAGTACGTGAGAATTTATCGTAAATAATATAAGTATACCAAACACTATTCAAATGTATCGAACGAGAGATTCGAACTCTCATTTCGATAATCATAAGCACTTGTAGACCCCTGCAGCCCTTATATAGTAGCATTCTGTGTTTTTTACAAAGGTCTATAAGTGCCTATAAGTGACTACGATGGTCACCCTGTGGTCACTTTTTTTGAGAGGTTTAGTTAGAACAACAACGTTTGCTGATAATTAATATCAATGAACATATTGACCGTTTATGGATAATCTGAATTTTAATAAATTTAACTAAGTAAATTGATTGCGCTCTAATTGTATACAAATCACATCTTATTAAGACATTAATCAACGTAGTTATCGATAATGGCACGATTATGAGAATTAACTATAAATAATTTAGCTGAAAAACTGTAGATGGAGAGACTCGAACTATCACTTCACCTTCAAATACCTTTATATACAATGGGTTAAAAATCACCACAGGGCATTAAAAGGTATATTCTGGTATTACAATGATCCAACAGTGATCCAAAACTTATAGGTGATTTTCACTTTTTGACTAGTAATAATCATTAATCAAAGCTTTCTTTAATAGCAAATTATCAGAAAAAATATTTAAAGGGTCAAATATATTTAAGTAAATTCATCCGTACTATGATTTACGTAAATATTTTAGATGCGCCCTCCTCTCATCAATGTGCTAAAAATCACTAAAATTATCATTAAACATTGTTTAATAATTTTCATTTTAACTTCTAAGTATATTTCTTAGGAGTATATAAATCCGTTACTTGACAGATTTACTTACCGCATAATATTTTAAAGCTTATGAGAACTTTTTAATGTCGTTGAGTGAGCGTTAATACAAATGTTCAAACAATAAAATTCATACAAGCCAAAGGAATCACTTCATTTTCAGGTATAGCCAACCAACTAAACAAAATGGAAATTAAAAGTCGACGAAGTTCTATAATCTATCATGGTACGGTACGTAATACTTTACTGATAGCTTCAAAATAATTCTAAGCGTCTCATAATTCTGAGTTTATTTTTGTGTATTTGAAATATTCCAATTACACAATATGATCAGTCGAACATATCAAAATCTTTCGAACAGTCGCTTTTCCGATAATCATTATGAATCCTCATACGATTAGCAACAGATTGCCATGCTTTAACAAATTCAGGAGTATCCCCTTCTAAAAGGTAAGCAGGATGATATAAAACAAGCCATCTATTTGCACAATCTTTTTCCTGATAGGTAAATATTCTGGTATTTTTGGGAGATTTAATACTGTTCCAATTTATCTTCCCTTCATTATGTGGCAAATCATTAAAATGCTCTAGAGCAAGTTTAGGACGTCTCCCTTTACCTGTATTAACGGCTATTTCCCAAATCATCATAGGAAAACCATGAGGATAACCTTTCGGATAGTTTTCATTGATATCTATAAAGTTTTGAATACGAAAGCGTGACACAGGTGTTTCCGGCATTTGAAAGCTTGAAAAACCATCTTTAACAAAACTAACTATTTTCCCCATATTATTCATCGTATCGCGACGATCCTGTTCATTGATACCTAGTTGTTCGTCTAATCCATTCAAAACATCTGTAAAAATTGTTTTTTGCCAACGGCAAATATCTCTTTTCAAATAACTTTTACTAGATAATAGCTTTAAAAAAGTAGATTTATTTTTACAGTCCCCCAATAGAGCATTGAATGATTGCTGAGATTTATAATTCCATTTTTTCTGATCCTTCGCTGTGTCTAGCCCTTCGAGTTGATCCGCAGTTTCTGATGTTTTATTAACTAGGGGACTAAAAGAATAGCCAAAATCCATCATACCTTTAGTGAGCAATGTTTCTAAATACTTATTTATATGCCGCTTATCTTTTACTACCAGTGTTAAGTCAAATTTAGCGCGACTTAACAATATGTATATTGTGTTGTCTGCCATTTGTTTGTTCACCATAGTGACTACTACCGGAAATTCTCTACCAGCAACTTTATCAACGGTTACAACAATTACATCAACGTCTATTTCATCTTGAGATATCGACACCGTTAGGCCTTGTGATTTCATTTCAATGACAGTGGCCTTTTGTTCACATACATCACTAGCAATTACCACCAACGGAAACCTTTGTAAGAATTGGTCACCTATATAATCAAGCTTACTTTGGATTATTTTATTGAAGTCGGATATCCTTTCAATTGAAGGAATATTAAAACCTTTTTGGTTTTCAAAGTAATCAGCCTCTAAATTTTCTATAGGCTGGCCAAGAAGTAATTGTCTGTAGTTATAGCTTAGTCTGCCAAGCTCATAGGTCTGTCTAAAATTATGACGTAGTTTAAATATTGTTAACTCACCATTAACTTTAAACCCAGTTTTACTGCGTAGATTGCTCCAAAAACCAAGCCCTTCACTGTTTTCTTTTTGTGCTTCATCGCCTGCGAGAATTAATTGCTTACTATAAATCCCGACCATTTCGATATGGTTGTTTGGTACATCTTGGGCTTCATCAATAATAATTGTTTCAAATGAACTGGTATCTAAGTGCTTGTTAGATAACTGCTGCATCAGCGTTTTCTGATGGCTAGAGCCAACAATTAATCCATCGTTCCATAACAACTTAATGAATTTTTCTTTGGATGAATTTATACTTGCTAAGGTGTCAGAAAGCATATTTTTTAGCGACATTAATTCTCTACTATCTTTAAACGCGTCCGATATTAAACTTGATGTTTCTTTTTTTAACTTGTCTTTTATTTCAGCAAGACGCTCTTGTATTTTAACTTCAATATACGAGCCTAAACTTAGTGTTTCTTTAAGGTGGTTTTGGCCCATAATTGAACGTTCTAAAGATGAAAACTCCTCTTGAATTTTGCTTAAAATGCCGTCGTATAACTCGTGCTCATCTTGCTGAGAATTATTTTTCAGGTCCACCACCTGTTTGCGTTTGTCTTCTAGTTTCTTTATCTTGCGATTATCTTTAGGATCTAATTTAAGGCCTTCTCTATACTCAAACTTCTTCAGTAATGTTGATTCATGCGTTTGTACTGCCAAATATTTATTTTCAGCTTCAACCTTTATAGGGCTACGAATATCAGTCTCGACATTTTTTATTTCTTCCTCGAACAAAGCCTTGTTATGTGCCAATTCTAAATATTTAATTAAGCTTTTGGAAATAACACGTTTATTAACTAGCCTTTCTGATAAGCAAGCAAGAGCTTTTTCTTCTGAAGTTTCTTCATCAAATACTCTTTCAATTGATATCTGTATATCGTTTACGTCACCTTCGGCTCGATCAATATCCTTAGGCGTTACCTGTTCATAGTTATGACCAAACTGTTCATTCAAAAAATTACTTACTGAACCAATTCTAATCCCTTGAATATACAATTCATTAAGTAATTTTTGGAAAGGCCTGACTAAGCCTTCATGCTTAACTAGCACTAAAATATTTTTACCTTTTATATCGTCGTTTTTAGTTAGAATCAGAAGTTTTTGTAATAATGTTGTTGATTTACCTGTACCAGCCGGGCCATCAATAATGTAGTTGCCTTCCCCATAGATGGCTTTCATTTGGCCTGCAGTTGGTATGACCTCTTTCATCTTCATGAAGTCGTCGACATCTATCTTAGTTTGTGTCGTCGTTGAACTATCAGTCAGTGTTCCTGTTGCGCTTGCAAAATAATCTCTACCGGTTGAGGTAAAATACTTAGCTTCGGTCAAGTCATTACCCTTAGGTGTGAAATCACCTATAAGTGACACTAATCCCAAATCATGAGAGGCAGTAGTTATTGAGCTTCCTAATTCAGTACTCAGTACAGCACGGGCATTAATATGGTCCCAAGGAAGGTGTATGGCCGTTCTGTCTTTATTTTTATGGATGCTTAGTGGGTAATGTGAAGTCTTTGTTATATAAAAATCAGCATGTGATGACTTTACTCTTCGATAAAAAGGTTTATCTATATGCTCAAGATAAGTTTCCATATCGAGAAGTAGCTCAGTTTCACTTGGTGTAAGTTTTTCTTTGACAGATGCTTTGAAGAATTTAAGTGTATTTTCTTTTTTATATTTGTTTAAAAAAAATATGTACTCCGGAAAAGTTTCATAAGAGAAGAAACTCGTATATAATTTTTCTGCTACTTTATAATCACCTCGTTTTAATGATGAAATTATCTCAGATTTTTTAGACTCTAAATTGGTCACCCCGACTTTGAAGCCCTGAAATTCTTCCTTGATAAATATGAATGCCCAGCCTTTTTCTAGTTTAGTAATTAGCTTTGAGTATTCATCGCTGTCTAACATGTTCTTGGCTTTAGTTAACCACTTATGCGCCTGGGAGAAATCCTTGAGGGTCAAGCAACCTGTAATGTTGTGATGATAATTAGACATATAGATTATTACAACTCCGTTTGTAAAGCTTTAGTTAGAACTCCAGTATTTTATTCTACCTGAAAAGAAAGTAAACAGTGAGAACCAAAGAGGAATATTTACACATTTGTCAAAGCGGGCTTCATTGGAAGTATATTTTTTATGAATTCGAGTTGTTCTTCATAGTAAATACAGTTATTTGTAACGTGCCCTTGTTCAGTAAGGTCCTTCACTGCAAAAATCATACAGACATTATGAGGTATTGCCCTGCTAGGTGACCTATCTGGGCGAATACTTTAAAAGTTCTCTAAGTAGAATGCTAGTGACATGGCTTATATTCCTTATTCATGTTGTTATTAAAATCGGGAATCATGATTACAAATAATACCGTCTCCATCACCATCCCTTTTTGTTTACGCTTTAACGTTAAAGCACATTTAAAAAGGTTATTATGAAAGGCTACAGTTTAATATTGATTAGCATTGGCTATTTATTTTAATCCAAGCATTCACTAAACTTTTAGATTCCATCATATCATTAAGCGCAATATGCTTTAAATAGGCTCGTGGTTTTTCAGCCCTTTCTTTGCACTTAATATAGCCATTTTCAAGTATTACTGGGGTAAGGTTTATATAGTGAAAACTATCCAGTCTGCCTAAGGTTTTATTCAGAACATCAGTGTTTACTTTTATACCGTATTCTTTTGACAGTAGTTGATGAAGTGGCATTTTTTCCACAAATGCATATTCATCATTTTTCCCAATACAAATTATACCATCATCCCCGAAGCTTTCAGTATCCAGTTTATTAGACGTGCAAATAAACACTGTGCCGTCGCATGCAAAGAGTTTATTTTGTAATGCTATAGCAATCTTGGTTTCAGTCGGCGTTAAATTTGGATTAGATAAAATATTTGCAACATAATTATCAAAGTTCTCTTCGTGGGCCTTGTCGAATGCGAACCCGCCCTCTCCGTTATTGTTTTTGGTGCACGCCTGAAGCAGTGGCCTATGTATATAATGCTTACCTTGTGCTGCAAACTTTTTCGCTAACTCTGTATTTTGATGTTGATTTTTAAGTTTTAGTGGATTCTCTTTTGTTCCAATCATTGAGTCCAAATTATTCATATTATCATTAGCTTCCATATTCTCATTAGCGTCCATTTTAATGTTTATAAATCGCCACTTAATTTATTCACAACGCTAAAGCAAGCCATATCAAGCGTTGCTTAGCATTAGAAGAAGTAGCTTGTAATTTTTTTTAGTTAACAAAATTAAATTTAATTAAAAACCCCGTAAGCTATTGATTAATAGCTATTTAAGTAAGAACTGCATTTAACTTTATTTGCGTCAACGATCTCGATAGATAAACTTTATTATGTACCTATCAATTAAACAGGAAGAGGCAAGAAGCATGAGTCTAAAGATTAAATTTAGTGTCTTGTTTCATACTTTTGTTTTATTGAAGTTGGTTGGAATTAAACAGCTAATAAATTATAGCGTATTCGGACAAATAGTCTAGCCAGCGAACAAATTTTCAACAAATAACAACTAGAGGTAGAAGATGAGCAATTTAATATTAAACACAGTGGCGTTACAAGAAGCGTATGAGAACAACGAGCTTTTGAGTGATTTGTTTAATTACTTTTATGAAGAAAGAACCAACAATTATAAAGAAACAATGCGAAAACAATTAGGTAAACAATTAAGTTGCTACATTGGCCGAAAGATTGGCCAATCAGAAATGAGGAAGCTATTCAAAAGATTAGAAAAACTTGAATGTGGTCAGTATATCCAGGGCAAGTATGCACGCATTGTTTGGAGCAGCCCTATGTTAGAAATTGCGGCATCTGCCGTTAGTCAAAATGGAGTGTTAATCGAGTGTAAAGAAAAGCTTGAACCGAATGTGGATGAAACGTCGTTTCATCGTTTGAACTTGCGTAATGACTTTGAATTTTCAATTGTTCTTCCCGCAGACTTAACCAATAACGAAAGTTGGCGTTTAGGGCTCTTGTCAAAGGGGTTGGCGCACAACCCAAGCTCTCAAAACAAAAAAACTGAGTTCTACGAACTACCACTTCGCGAAGGGATCAAAATTAAATTTGGCGTTCCTGACAACTTAACCTTTGCAGAAGCTGAACGCCTTGAAAGTTTCTTTAATGCGCTGCCAATAGAAGATGATGACTTTGCTTGTGAAGAAGAAATTTTTTAATCCGCTAAACGTCTTGGGATAACTTGTAAAAGATTTCCCTATTTATATCAACTAGGTTAAATAGGAATAAATAACGACATTTGTAAAAATTTTTACTTTTACAAATTAAATACAAATACAGCGATACCCTTTGTCGTATGTGTTTTTGAATTACTCAGGTCAAAAAAAAAGAGGTAGTTATGACAGTCATTGAAAAACAAATTTGTTGTGTAGAACACCGCAGAAAATCTCCAGTAAAAGACGGCTACTCACCAATGATTTGGTGTTTTATTGAAAAAGCGATGCAGGAAGGAAAACTGTTAGGGTGTAATGCTCAAGAAATAATGGATAAACCTACACTGCGAAAGCTATTTCTAAAGATGGGAATGCCAAAGCGACAGCTTCGCTCTGCCTCTATACTAGGAAAATTACAGCGTGACTGGATTAGGAATATCGTTAATCAAGTCAGTATTAATAATTTAAAAAACACTCCCTTTTTCAGAAATCTATATAAGCTGGCAAAACAAACTAGTAATCCACGCTTGTGTTTCCGATTGTATTTGTTTGTTTACCTAAAGTCTATATGTGTACCATTTCGAGAAGTTATTGACAATTTACTATGTGAATTTGAAGAATATGGCAACGGCCTTATAATATTGCTAGAAGTCCTGAATATCAATGAGGACGAAGTACGTTGGTTTGTGGAGGAACACGGATTTGCTAATTCTTTACTCGTCGATGCTGATGAATATAGAGATAATGGGGAATACACCACTTTATCGATGCAGGAGCTATTGGCAAGCCTAACAATCCCAACGACTTACCTATCTGCAATTCAAACACTACATGGACTGGAGTCGATGGAACACTTAATTCGTTATTGCTATCAGCTAGAAAACGATTGCGTATTATCCCCAAAAAACTTTGAGCCAAATCAGTTTGACTCGTTATATCTATACCTCAGCGCAGCCGTTGAACAAAAATTGTATGGTGTGAATATCTTGCTGCATGGTAAACCTGGTGTTGGCAAAACAGAACTATCAAGAAGTCTAGCTAAGTCACTAGACTGTGATTTATTCGATATTTCAAACAATAAACGTCATAAATCTAAAAATGACAATCTCTCAGAAGGAATTCTAGGGCAAATGGCGCTAGCGATAAGCGTATGCCATAACCTAAACAACATCATTATGTTGATGGATGAATGCGATGATTTTTTTCATGAAAATCCTTTTGCAGGAAGAAGTCTCCCCAAAAAAGAAATTAATACTATTTTGGAAAAGAACCCAATTCCAGTTATCTGGATAACGAATCGCGCATCGCACCTTGAAGACGCCTATTTAAGACGTTTTGACATGGTGGTTGAAGTTACTGATCCGGACCTAGAAGCATATGAGGTCAAGATCAGAAAGCTGTCGCGGGGTCTGCGATTATCTAGGGAATTTATCAACAATGCTTGTAAGCACGAAAAACTATCAATTGGTCATATGGAAAAAGCGATCAACGTCACCAAAAGCCTTTATTTAACAGCCAGTAGCGCTGAGTGGAAGATGATTGAATTGCTTAATGGCTACCTAAATGCTGGTAGACACACGAAACTAAAATTTAACAAGCAATCACAGCTACTTGAATATGATTTGAACTTAATAAACTGCATTGGCGCTAATCTATCTGACGTTAAAAACGGCATAAATAAGCTTGGTGAAGCACGGTTATTACTTTATGGACCACCTGGTACTGGTAAGTCTGCCTATGCAGCCCATTTGGCTAAAGATTTAAATCTAACACTGATTAAGAAAAAAGCATCCGATTTGATCAGTCCTTTTGTTGGTGAAACGGAACAAAAGATTGCAAAAGCCTTTGAAGAAGCAAATGAACAAAACGCAATCTTATTGCTGGATGAAGTAGATAGTTTCCTCTCTTCTCGTGATAACCATAGTAATAGCTGGGAATCGAGCATGGTAAATGAAATGTTAACCCAGATGGAGAGTTTTGACGGGATTTTCATAGCAACCACCAACTTCAATCAGAAACTGGACCATGCAGTTGCAAGGCGCTTTGATTTTAAGATTAAGCTAGACTTCTTAACCCAGGAACAAAGGTTTATTCTGTTTAAACAACTTGTTCCTTCGCCTACAGGTAAGATCTGGGAACAATTGTTACAACTCGCAAACCTGACACCGGGTGACTTTGCCGTGATCGCCCGAAAAAGTGCGCTGATAGGTGATACTGATGAAGCAGCGATGTTGTCACTATTACAGCAAGAGTCTGCCTACAAGCTCCCTGCTGGTAAGCCTATTGGTTTTTTACAGTAAGCGCCGCTGATAAAGGGGGAGACAAACCCTCCCCCTAAAAAATAGTGACCATTTTTACGATAGTAAAACCAAGAAATTAGAGGTTTGCATTAATGTTTTCTATTCTAACTAATATCACTTTGCAATATAATGCTGGAACAATTTTAGATTGGCAATTTGTATTTCAGATGATAATTACTAATTTTTCAAATCGTGTGCTACTTATATGTAATTAGTTTTTGTGCGGGTATTTACAAAAATTTTATTCTTATACGATTTTTAATTGAGATAGAAAATAGTGATGAAAACATTAAATCTAGATCTTCTTTTTAGAAGTACCAATATTCCATGACAATAGAGATAGAAATATTTGCCTCATGGTATCCGGTGCCCCTGCATTAGCTTCAAAGGTATAGTTATAAATATCTTCAGAGCTACGTGACCCAATTATGAACATTTAATTTTTTTCATAATATTCCCTTAATTTCATTTATAACAATAATATTTTTTGACTGTTCTCCGACCTCTACTAACGTTCCGTTTTTAGCTTAGATTTTTCAATCATAGACTCATTAAGTATTTCTAACATTAACTTTTCATGTTCCAACATTGCTGTATCATTCCAGCTTTCTACATCATCTCCGACAATACTGAATATATGAGCCAACTTTAAAGATTGGATCAAACCTTTGCTGTAACTCACTACAAAAGAAGACTTTTTTTCCAGAGGATCTTTATCACTATAAGAAGAGTTTTCACTTATTGAAATCAAAGACAAGTTACCAAAATTATCGAGTTTGCCAGCTGACACACTTCCGTTCTTTTGACTCTGCGGACTAACATGCTCAATTGAGTTCACTGCACGCATTCTAAATGATGTTGTTTTATTCAAAACCGAAGGTTTGGCACAGACTGTGTTTTCTTCTATGGTTCGATTAAACCATAATTCCCATAAGCAATACTCCAACTTATAAAACCAATAACGATGCACATTTGTGCCTAGTTTAGAGCCATAGTGACCTTGCAATATCCCCTCAACTGACCTGCCATTAAGAAGCTTGTTAGCATACTGATAATCAAGGTTTTTTAACCTCTGTAAGAATAGATGTGGTTTATCGATAAGAGAATAACCAGCCGCGCTATCAGCTCTTATATCTTTAAATACTTGAGTTAACCAAGTAGAACGCTGTACTCCGTTCATGGGGCTAAAATGCATCATAGATTGCAACATAGTAATTGAACGCCAAATATCACCTGAATACTTAATACGGGCGCTTTTATCAGAATTAGCTAAGCGAGAGGTTATTTCCCAGTTTGCATGCTCACTCGCTTCTTCCAATTGTCCTTTAATAATAAAATTATCTAATAGTAACCTGCACTCAAATAAACATTCAATAAAGCACTTTCTTAGTGTTTCACTGCTTTTCACTAAGAATTTAAACGACTCAATTAACTTTTTATCATCCAGAGATATTCTAGAAGGAAATTCAAAACCGTCAGTTTTTTTTTCTTCATTCTTATCTAAATTATTTTTTTCATTACTTTTTTTATTATACTTTTCAATAAAAACGCTCAAAACGTGTAATAAAAAAACAGGAAATGCGACAGGGCTTTTGTATCGAGTTGATTTTACTTTTGTATCTTGTTTGAACTTTGGCTGTAAAAAGCTCGGCTTAATAATATCTTCTAAAGTTGCCTCTGCCTGTATGTCATTTAAATCTAATACATCTTCTTTAGGTTGTTTATTTATAGTCTCGAAGATTGACCGTATTTTAGTTTCAGATACATCAGCTAAACCATAACCAAACTCAACCTGTAAAGCACCAGGAATATAACCATCAATATCAGCACATAAGTCCCACACTTTACCGTATATTTTTAGCGCTTCTGTAGATAAACCAGTTAATAAATGTGATTTCAGAATTTCATCTTTTTCAAGCTGAACGCCTCTGCTATTCATAGTATCGAAAAATCGTTCTTTGTCTGTATTCGGGTGTAATTGCGTGATCACAAAGCTTGCTTTTTTCCATAGGAAATCACTGAAGTTTTGCAATGGATTTTTATTTTTCTCTGTCTTTTTAAATTCATCACGATTAAAAAATGAAGAAATCGTTTTACGCGCATTTATCATTGAATCGTTATTTAACCAACGATGGTCATCTATACCATAAAGATCTGAATCTAAATAGATAACAAAATCTTCTAAAGCGGCTATATCTTTGTCTCTACCTGAAAAGTTAAGCCGTGGTTTTTCATTTATTGTTAAAAAGTTTATCCAGTCTTTTTTTGTAGTTAAGTATTTAACCTTCACTAAAACAGAAGCGATTAACCATAAGGTTGTTAAACGTTGCTGACCATCGATTAATTCAAGGCTTATTGTGGTTGCATCACTTTCAACGGTTGTAACCAATGACCCAATAAAGTATTCATCTGACTTAACTCCCTTATGTGCATCAAGAATATCATCTAATAACCTTTCAACATGCTCTGTTTCCCAAGTATATAAACGTTGGTATATTGGGATTAAAAACGGAAATTTTAAAGCCGGCGTTAGATTACTCTTTGCACCATTAACAATCAGCTCTGGCGTATATTTAAAAGTAGAAAGTTCATTAGGTATTGTTTCAAGCACCGGTCACCTCCGTATTTTGTTTTTGAAGTTTGAACAACAATATTGATAAACTACTCGAAAAAACTTTATCTTCATCCTGTGGCCAGTAAAAACTATCCATATATTTTTTACGCACGCCTTTAATTTCTTTTTTCTTTAACTTGTGTAATTCAGGGTCTAAAGCACGCTTTTCTAATAATTGGCTAACCAAAGCCAAAACCTGTTTTGACGTTGGTAATTGAAGTAACCGAGCGAAAACATCCTCTGCTAATAAGTTTTTTTCTATGGATGACCGCTTAACTTGAGTTAACAAAATTCGTAAACTAAAAATATATTGATCACTCAATTGCACAAATTTTGAAAAATTATCGTCTTTACCAAACCTATCAACATAAAATAAGATTAATGCCTGCCATGCTTGAATAAGCCTAGGGTAACCTCTGCCTTGTTGATGTTCTTGCAAACGATGTTTGGCTAATAAAGTATTTTGTATAGAATCACTCGATTTTTTAACTTTTTCTGTTTCATCTGTTTCATCTGTTTCATCTGTTTGCACAATGTCACCGGAAAATAATTGCTTATACAACTCGGAATATTTAGCAATAAACATAAAAAATTGTTCACCTCCAATTAACGTTTGATTCAATTGCAACGGTAATTCACATACATCATCAAGCGAGTACGACAATTTATTAGCGCCACCCAATTTTAGCTCGGTATTAAAGGTAAAAGGAAAGCGCTCTTTTTCATCTGAGTGATAACAAACTTGCCAGTTTTGATAAAGCTGTGAATTACTTTGTGGAGCTAACTGTACTGATGACATTTTATTTTTTGATGATAAATCATTGCCAGTTTGTGGTTTTGTTTCTGTGAGCACAGCAAATTCATCGGCAAGTTTAAGGTGATCAACATGATTACCTCTTTGTCTTTGTCGTGTCCTGGCAATAAGTTGCTCTGTTAAATAATAAGCGACTCGATGACTGTAACAACTATTAAGTTTGAGCTTTTCATACCCCTCCCAAATACGAGAACAACCAATACCAACTGATGGCTCTGATACTATGCCGCGTAAATGGCGGGCTTTTAATAAATCAAATTCAGATAATCGTTTACCCGCACTATTTTGACTATCAAAAAAAGCAAAGGCCTGATCTATCGAATTAATAGTAATAATTACAAACTCACACTTTTCAAATAGATAAGTAACATGTTGTTTATTAGTAGCCCACGCTTTAACTTGAATATTGTTTTTAATGAAAGCAAAGTTTTTTGCTAATTGTTGCTGTGATACGCGATTGGTAAAAGTAGCCTTGAGTAAGCTTAATTTTTTGTTTAAAAGTAACTCATCCGTAATCCAAGTATGGCAAGAATTAAGCTCTTGTAATGCCATCACTAATAAACATAAAGTAAGTGAACGTTGCTGACCATCAACTAAGTCAAAATATTCAGTCTCCCTTTTATCAGCATTTTGATGATGTAAAATCACAGTACCTAAAAATAACGGTATGTCTGTTATACGAGTTAATTCTTCAATACTTTTATTCAACAAACCATCAATATCGGTTAACAATTGACTGACTTGTTCACTCCCCCAACAATAACGACGCTGATAAGGGGGTAGTGTTAAATTCTTTGTTAATAGTTTTTGTAAGTTGACTTTTTCTACATTAACATCAGCAGATATCATTTCATTCACTTTAGAATCCTTTAAAGTTGACCTGAATATTTTTATAAAAATAAACTTAGCGCTTCTCTACGATTAGTTCACCTTTCTCAGAGACTTCATGTTTGTATTGTTGTTTAAACTGCTTTAAAGCTTCTTGGACTATCATTATTTCTTCTAAATACTCAACAACTTCATCATTCGTTCTATTTTTACTTGCATCATTACTGACAATTGCCCAGCCTAACGCTGTTACACCACGGTTATCTGTTAACGATAAATCTGCATTGAGCTCAAGTAGTTGCTTTATTATTTGAAGGTTACCTTTGTTTGAGCCAAAAGCACCCGCACCAGTTGCAGCAAACATTATTGCTGTTTTACCTGAACTATCCTGAATATTTACAGACCGAGATAATAACTTAACAACTTTTTTATTCCATTTTCCGCTACGCGTTCTTACCATTTCAATAAGGGCGGTGCGACCATATTTATCTTTTTCACAAACACCTACATTGTGATTTTCAATTAAATACTCGCACATCTCATAATCTAAATTCACAGCAGCACAAGTTAATAAAGAGTCACCTTGATCATTAAAAACCTCATTAGCATCGACATACTCTTGCCTTAAAATATGGCTAACCTTGTCAATATCACCACTATTTATAGCAATGAACGCATTATCAGGAAAAGATTCTTTTTTGTTCTGTAATTCGCCTTCACAAGAAGGACAGCATTTATTTAGACAATCAATACAACTCAATAAAACACTTTTACACTTCAAACATCTCAAATCTTTAAGCCAATCATCAACACATTCAGTTTATAAATATTGATGACAAATATCACATGACTTTCCATGCTCCATATTTAAACTCATAAAACTGTCCCTATTATTGATTGTCTAATTAAACTAATTAATTGATGTTAGACCATAATAATGACTTAGTCAGTGCATTACATGGACAATATATTAAGCTGATTTACTCCACTTCAACTTAATAAGTTATGATAATATCAAAACTATAAGGTATATTTTGATTAACAAAACGATAGCATGTTAATTTTGAAAATAAAACTCAACAGGTTAACTTAAACCATTAAGTTATAAAGACTTTTAAAATACATTAAAGGAATGAAAGTGGCAGCTTTTTATAATGTCGACCGATCACATTTAACTTGGCTAACGAGTAAAGAAGCACAAAAGCTGCTGGATATTTCCGGCTGTGAATTAATGCACCTTCGAGAAAGCGGTAAACTGACGTTTAAAAAGCAAGGGAATGCCTTTTTGTATCAAATAGATCAGAGTCAAATCGAGCAGAAGCCAATAAACAAGAACCAATTTAAATAGCCTACTAATGGAATTTATTGAGTACCGCAAGCAAGTTAAATCACTACAGTACGGTAAAAAATTACCTACTGCTATTTACCTACATCGCTCAGCAGTTGAATCAGTTTTTTCCGTAACATTACTAAGTTATATTTTAAACACCAACAATAAGCTAAACATTAACGAACCATGGAATTTATTAAAACTATACAAACGTGATTTCAAAATAACGCTACTCAACTACCCTGAGTTTGATACTTACGCCTACCCTGCACTTCACACAAGTATAACAATCGATTTAGAAGAGCTAACTCATCGTAAAGCTAACTATCAAAAATCAGAAAACCCACCGATCCTCCACCGTAAAGAGACTTTTGTTTTAGAAGACTACCCATTAATAGAAACCTTCAAAGCAATAACCGCAGAAGGTGAAGGCATAGAGTTATATAAAAACACTAAAACGATAGGATTTAAGCAACAATGGCAAAACCTTATCAAACGAAAAGGTTACCAATTAGATACTGAAGGTAGACTTCAGCCACTCACAATACTTACACCGTTGCCTAACGAAGATATACCTTCACATGATAATGATGATCAAACTATTGCCAGGCACTTAACGGCAATAAACAGAGATAAATTATCAGCTCCATTTCAAAAGCTTGCACGTAATAGTTTGTTAAACGGTGATTACAGTATTTTTGATTACGGCTGTGGAAAGGGAGATGATGCTAAAGAGCTTGAGGCTCATGGTTTAAATATAAATAGTTGGGACCCTGTTCATAAACCCGAAGGTGAAAAAATACCTAGCGACATTGTAAATTTAGGCTTTGTATTAAACGTTATTGAAGATATAAATGAGCGTACAGAAACCCTTAAAAGTGCATTTCAGCTGAGTGATAAACTACTGGTAGTGTCAGTAATGTTAGTGGGTTCAGCAAAACTAGAGCAATTTACCCGTTACAAAGATGGCGTGATCACTAAGTGGAATACTTTTCAAAAATACTATAGTCAAACCGAAATTAGATCTTACCTTGAGTTAAGCCTAAAAGTTAAAGCGGTAACGTTAGGGCAAGGTATTTTCGCGATTTTTAAGAACAAACCGTTAGAAGAAGGGTTTTACCTAAACAGGCAGTATCAATCTAATCAGCAAGATAATGAACAATCAACCTCTTCACTATGGCAGCAATTAACAACAAGACCTACACAGCGAAAAACTTCGACAAAAGCAAAAGTAAAACACCTCTATGAAAAACACAGCGAATTATTTGATGATTTCTGGCAACAATGCCTAACATTAGGCAGAACGCCAGCTAATGACGAATTTGAATACAGTGATAATTTACGCCGAGTAATTGGAAGCCATAAAAAGGCATTTGATTTAATGGCAAACATTATGGAGTTAGAAGGCTTCAAGCAATCACAGAAAAACAGGCGTAGTCATATACTTGTTTACTTTTCCCTGAGTTTATTTGAAAAGCGGAAGGCAAAATCACACATGCCTGCTAGGCTACAACGAGACATAAAGGCACTTTTCGAGTCATATAATCAAGCAGTAGAATTAGCGAAAACACTGCTTTTTTCAGTAGGTAAACCAGAAAATATTGCAGATGCATGTCAAGAAGTACATCAAACATTTAATTCAGGAAAACTTGTACCCAGTAAGTCATACTCATTTAACCGAGCTCTGCTCAACCAAATGCCTGCGATAATACGTGTATACGTTGGTTGTGCAATACAGCTATACGGTGACATAGACGATATCGACATTATCAAAGTACACATTCGTTCTGGTAAAGTGACACTGCTAAAATTTGATGACTTTAATAGCAAAGCTTTGCCTCTACTCATTGAACGCACTAAAATTCGACTGTACGATTTAGATGTAGACTTTTTCTTCTATGGCGACGAGTACCCTTACCCACCGCTTTACGATAAATCAGTTTATTTACCATCCACCACTAGTGAATATAAAATACAAAGAACGTTTGAAAAAAGAATTGATCAACAACTGAAGGGCCTACCATTAGATCAGTTACCTGACTGGGGGTTGCTACAAAAGATATTTCAGTATCAAGGAATAGAGCTTAAAGGCAATAGATTTTATAAATTGAATAAGCTTTAATCAAACACTCTTTATTATTAATTCACGGCATAAATTTACTGGTTTTACGCACAGTAAAACGTTATTATTCCATACAAGACTAACGGTGGATTTTATATTTTAAAACAATATAACGTAATAATTATTACGTGCTACTATTAAATCAACGTAATAATTTAACGTTTGGTACGTAACTATGAACAACCATCAAGATTCAGGCTATTGTTTTTCATTTCCAGCAGTAAGAGGCACACAAGCTGGTAGACCCTTCTATATTGCTACCTGTCCATTACGAACGATACCAAAAATATTCGTTTTCGATGAAGAAGAAGTTCCGCCCGAACTTAGAGCACAAAGAACGCTAAATAAATCTAGAATACCTGCCATGGTGAAATACCTAGTAGAAAACCCTAATGATTATGTTTTTTCAGCGTTAACTGTCTCTGTGGATACAAGTGTTACTTTCCAAGATAGTGATCCTGAAAACACACCAAATTTAGGCACACTTAAAGTGCCTCTTGATGCTCAAATACTAATAAACGACGGGCAACATCGACGAAAAGCCATTGAAGAAGCTCTAAAAGAAAACCCTGATTTAGGTGCTGATAATATACCCGTTTTATTTTTTGTTGATGAAGGTTTAATCCGAAGTCAGCAAATGTTTGTCGACCTCAATAAATATGCCGTTAAGCCAAATACTTCCCTTGCTGACTGTTACGATAAACGCGATCCTAGTTCAGAAATCGCCCGTTATCTATCTGTTAATATTTTGCCTTTCAAAGGCTTCACTGAAATGGAAAAGTCTAATATCAGCTCTAGCAGTGGTAAGTTATTTACCTTAAGTGGTATTAAACAAGCGACACGTGCATTAATGGGAAAAAGCCCCAAAGAAGCTTATACCGATGAAGAAAAAGAGATCGCAGCAGAGTTTTGGAGCACAGTTTATAGTGTGTCTCCTGAATGGAAAATGGTCTGCAACAAAGAGCTATCACCTTCGCAATTTAGACAAGAATACATACATGCACACGGTATTGGTCTCCATGCCCTTGGCGTAATGGGACATACATTACTAACAGATCAACCAGAGCAATGGGCTGAAACATTAAAACGATTAGAAAAAATTGATTGGCGTAAATCTAATACAACATTTGCTTCTCGTTGTATTAACCAACAAGGCCGTTTATCCAAAGCAACCATCAATATTCAATTAGTGGCTAATGCACTTAAAACTGAACTTGGTTTAGCACTCTCCCCTGAAGAGCGTGCTCTAGAATTACAGGCACAAAAATGAGTAACATATTCCAAGAAGACAACTTAGATGAAGAGCAACTCGATTATATAAATAATGAGTACTTTTCTGGGTTCAAACGATATAAAAATTGGAAAACTTTACCTCCTAAGTTAAAGGAACATTTACCGAAATATACAGCGGATAAAGTCTCCTTAAAAACTAAAGTAGAAAATAATACACTTCAGCTTAAATCATTAATAAATATTGTTTATTCAATGTATTCTGAAATACCTAAAAACGATAAAGTCACCGATAATATGGAGAAATTATCAGAAATCAGTAACAAACACTCTGATTGCTTACCATTAAGTGAACAGCAACAAAAAGCTGTATCAGCATATTTAACGCTTATTAAAGAAACTTCCACTGAATCATTTACTTCTACAAATGATATTCATAGTAACTTACAGCAGCAGTATCAAAACACACTAAATTCAGAGCTGCATTTAAGGCAGGCAGAAAACACATTAAGCCTTTGTGTTAATTTAATTAACCAATATATTGATGATATTGAAGGTATCCGTTATAAAAAAGTTAAAAAGACACCTGCTGAAATAGTAAAAGAAGCTGAAGAAAAAAAGGTTCATATAAGTGAAGTTGATGAGTATAAAGATGTACGAATCGTTTTAATTGCTCAAGAGTGCCAAAAACACTTAGATAAACTGATATTTCAAAACGGTAAAGTTGCTGATTATGAAGCTCATTGTAGCCAAAAGTTAATCGATATAATTCACCGAGTACAATCAGCCTATACATTAGATAATCGACCTTGGGTAATTGGTTACAGTGGCGGTAAAGACTCGTCGGCAGTTGCGACGCTTGTATACCTGTCTGTTTTAGCGTTAGAAAAAGAAAAGCGTATTAAGAATATTTACCTCGTTGCATCAGACACCTTAGTAGAAACGCCAAAAGTAGTTGATCATATAGATGATTCATTAGCTGCTATACATAGACAAGCTAAGCTTGACGGGTTACCTATCACTACCCACAAAGTACTACCTGAAGCCAATCAATCCTTTTGGGCTTGTTTATTAGGTAAGGGATACCCTGCACCTACTAAAAGTTTTCGTTGGTGTACTGAGCGCATGAAAATAAACCCTGTGAGTGACTTTATCAAAAGTAAAATCTCTCAGCATGATGAAGTAATTGTGACCCTTGGCTCAAGAAGTGAAGAAAGTGCATCACGTGCTCAAGTTATCGCAAAGCACAAAATAGAAAACTCCCGTTTTGCGCGTCACACAACTCTAGCAAATGCCTATATATATACCCCTATAGATACGTGGAGTATGGATGATGTTTGGAAAATACTTAGAGCCTGTAGCCTTGAAGTAACCACATCACCACTAGGTATTGGTAAAAAATGGGCAGACAAATACGATCTTGAATGGCAAAACCCATGGGCGGCTAAAAACCTTACTCTTTGGAACTTATACAAAGATGCATCCGACCAAGGCGAATGTCCTATGGTTATTGATGACAGTACACCATCTTGTGGTAACTCTCGTTTTGGTTGTTGGACTTGTACAGTAGTAACAAGAGACCGAGCAATGGAAAGTCTTATTCAAAATGGTGAAGGTTGGATGGAGCCTCTTCTCGTATTTAGAAATATATTGGCCAAAACAAATATTATTGCCAAAAAAGATAGATACAGAAATTATAAACGCCGTATTGGCCGAGTTAACTTCCAGCGAGCTAAAGAAGGCGACCCTCTCAGCCTTGAACGTGCGCATGTGCCTGGCCCTTATTGGCTAAAATACCGTAAACGCTGGCTTAGAAAGTTATTAGTGCAAGAAAAGCAGTTTAATGAAGCTGGCCACAAAGTTGAGCTAGTCACTAAACCTGAATTACACGCTATTCGTCAGGAATGGTTAAACGATCCTAATGAACCTGATTGGAATGACTCATTACCAACAATTTACCGTAGCGTATATGGAAAAGACTTAAACTGGGTTTATAACGACAACTCAACGTTTGATAAACAAGGCGCTCATATTCTTTCCGACCTAGGCCAAGAATATAATGTTGTGCCACAAATGGTAATGAAGTTATTAGACCTTGAAATATCAATGGAAGGTCTTAGCCGTCGTAGCGGCGTACAAAACAAGGTAGCCACCATATTAAAACAAGACTGGGGCACTTTAGAAGATATTAAAGAGAAACTGCAAGGTCAGCAAAGCAAGGCTGGTTATGATGTTTTTCAAGAAGAAATAAGTTCTCTCAATGACAAACTATCAACTGTTGAACAGTTATTAAAGAAGGAATTTTAAGATGATAATCAAAAGCCTTACTTTAAATAACTTCCGTGTATTTAACGGCGTTAACGATATTAGTCTTGCCCCAACCTCAGAAGATAAATCGATTATCTTATTCGGTGGTCTAAACGGCGCAGGTAAGACATCAATTTTAACCGGTGTTCGTGTAGCGCTTTATGGCCGAGCTGCGTTTGGTTTTAATATGACCACAACTGAGTACCACGAGCAACTGGCTGCCTTGATCCACAAAGGCAATGGCATGCAGCACAATAATGCCTCCGTTGAGTTAGTGTTTACCTATAGCCAACAAGGTGAAGAAAACGAATATAAAGTTATTCGTAGTTGGAAAAAAGGTCAAAAAGACAAATTATCGCTATACAAGAATGAAGTACAAGAAGCAGCATTAGGCTATGAACAATGCCAAGCATTTTTAAACGAGTTAATTCCTATTGGTGTTGCCGATTTATTCTTTTTTGATGGTGAAAAAATTGCTGATTTAGCCGAAGATCAATCTGGTGCAGTATTACAAACGGCTGTCCGACGTTTACTGGGCATTGATGTTATTGAACGTTTAAAAAATGACTTGAACATTTTTTTGAAACCACATCAAAGCCAGTCAATGCCTGACAAAGTAAAAAATGAAATTGCAGAGCTTGAAGCGCAAAGAAAAGAATATGAAAACATCTACGACACCATAGTTAATGATGTAGAAAGTCTATACAACCAACCTATTGATGCGATTAAACATAACATTATTAAAGCAGAAAGCGATGTAATGAGTTTAGGTGGCGCTTGGGCTAAAACAAAAGCTCAAGAAGAAGCCAAAGTAAAAGAGCTTCTACTGACTAAAGCGAACCTTGAATCAAGTATTCGAAAAGAAATGGAAAGTGCCCTGCCGCTTACCTTGGCAAAAAACACGTTAATAGGATTGCTTAAAACATTAGACAATGAAGCTGAAATAAAACAGAAGCAGGCCTTTGTTAATGAGTTTTCAAAATACAAAGCACAATTAATAGCGAGTTTATCTGGTGATGCTTCTGCCAAACAAAGTGCAGAAACGGCAATAGAAGCGTGTTTAAGTAATTACCAAGCAGAACAAGAAACTGATAGCCCAAATGAATCGATTTCATTACAGCTAGATTTATCAGAGAGAGAACGTGGCCAAATAGTTCATCAAATTGAAGTTTCAGCCCCTAAATCTCGTAATGAATTAGAGCAGCTTAAGTCACAACTTAATAGTGTTGAATTTGCCTTAGACGGTGCAGCAATTAATATTGCTCGTGCCCCTGACGAGTCGCGTGTTGCTGACAAACTAAAAGATCTAACAGACTTAAACGAAGCGAAAACAAAAGCAATACTGGCCCGAAACAACAAGCTTACAGAAGCGAAAGCTAAAATTGAAAAAGCAGTTGAGTTGGCAAAAGCTATTCAAAAAATTCACGACAAATATAAAACAGCCAGTAATGTATCTGAGGCTGTAACAAATGCACAGAATACCAATTCGTTACTTGAAGAGTTTGCCACTGAGTTAACCGAGATTCGAGTTAAGCAGCTTGAGTCAGAATTTATAAAAAGCTATCAAAAACTTGCACGTAAAGATGACTTAGAGATTTCAGCTCGCATTAACACCACAACGTTTGATGTTGAGTTAATTGATGAACACAGTAATACCATTAACCGTAAAGAGCTTTCTGCCGGTGAAAAGCAAATATACGCTATCGCTATTTTAGAGGCACTAGGTAAAACATCGGGTCGTAAACTCCCCATTATTATTGATACGCCTTTAGGGCGTTTAGATTCACACCACAGAGACAAATTGATAGAGCGATACTTTCCTGATGCAAGCCATCAAGTAATCATTCTTTCTACCGATACCGAAGTAGATGAAAACTACTTTAGCCAAGGTAAATTTGCTGACAGCATATCTCATGCTTTTGAAATTCAGTTTAACGGTGAAACTAAAGCATCTAAGTTAGCAGAAGGCTACTTCTGGGAAACCCAACAAAACGATATAGTAGATAACGCTGTTAACTACGTGGAGGCCTTATAATGTTACCTAACCGTATGCAATTAACCAAAACCGTTGAAGAGCAATTAAAACGCTTAAAGAGTAATACTGATATTACCCCGAATGTTTCTGCGCGTATTGCCTTCTTCCGCTCGGTTGAATCAGGTTTTACTTTCACTGAAAGTGATGAAAAGAAACTTGATGGTAGTTTAGTGTTGGATAAAATCACTTGGCTCGGCGAAACACAGTTAATTACCGAGCAAGTGTTAAAATTGAAATATCCTAAATTGGAAGGGAAAGCTCTACAATCAGCCTGGGCGGCTCATGTAGAAGATGGTATTGCTGCTTTGAGAAATCATAAAAGCACATCAGGCTTAATAAAAGTACTATAAGTTAACTGAATCTAGGCTGAGTGCTAATAGTCCCCAAATTCAGTCTTTTATAATAGAGTATGCCGGGTAACTAATGATCAGTGCTACCCGGATATCCACCTTAAGTTTTTTAGAAATAGTCGTCATAATCTTCTTTTGTTTTTTGATGAAATTTATGTTTTATATCATCAAACTTTCTCATAAAGCTGACAATTACTACGTCTCTTAATAAACTTTTATTTTTTGTTGTTTTCTCTGCTGGTATTTTGGTTTGATCAATAGTCTTAAAGCATTCTATTAAATCAGATTCAATACTATTAAAATCCAATTCATCCTTTAGAAGTAACTCTTTTAGAGCCTCAAGTAACGCAGCACAACCAATACTACTTTTATATGGTGAATTTTCATCAACATTCGAATAACATTTATCCAGATATGATAAAACAGAGTTATAAATAAATTTATCATTCATTTTTATGTATCGATTTCGCCAAGGGGATTTATCTATTTCCAGACAATTTCTTTCTTTCTCTTCCATTCTTTTGGAATAAAATGCATCCCTATCTTCTCTGGGCTGGGATGATATTAATTTTAAAATACTCTCGACTAACGAAGATAAAGAAACCTTCCAATCCTTAATTTTAGCTTGGTCATCTTTTAAAACAGCCAATACGACTCTGTTTTGTAGAGGTGACTTCTCATCAACACCTAATGCTCTCGATAAATACACTGAAAGCACTTCTGGCGACCAGTACTCTGGATTTTTTTCATCCATATCAATTTGGTATAATTGGTAAATTAGATTCTTATTAACTTTTCTCTGGGTAGAGTTGATAGTTGAGAAAATTTGAGCATGGTATGTCATAGGAATATCTATATATATAGAACATAATAAATAATCTTCTAGTGAAGGGTGATCTTTAGCTAATAATTCAAAACCAGCTAGCCTATGTTGACCATCTATTATAGCTGCCGTTAGTGAACCTTTATTAATGTATATATGATCGTCTTCAAATTCCCATTTTTTATCATCTTTATCAATAATCTTTATAGAATCGTTCTTTAGCTCCCACTCCTCATTCTCGTCATCAAGTAAGTAACCTTCTTTAGATATGTTAGCACCAATAATAATTGAGTTAGGAAATGCTGCCATCCCTGAACTTATATATTCAGCTATTTGTTCTGGCCTTTTATTTCCCAACTTCCTTTGGGTCCCTTTTGATTTATTTAAGGAGATATCTAAAGGGTCATTATCAATTTCTTCATCTAGTACTTCAGCTCTAATAGGCTCGCAGATTTCTAATAATTCTTTTGCTTTAATAGAGCACGCATAAAAAGTACCAAAACCCTGCTTAACTTTAATACATTTAAATTTATAAGCTTTTTCAATATGTTTACGAGTCATTAGCTATTTCCTTCTGTAAAAAAGCCACTGTTAAGTTTCGGGCTTTCTTCACCTTCACCTTCACCTATTGGCATCGGTGCACTTGCTGGTTCACAATCTTTTGGTTTTGGCAATATACTAGAGCTAATACTTACTTCCTCCGCTGAAGCACAAAAATAAAGAAATATAGACAGTAGTAGGCCAAGCCAGCCAAAAATTGAATCTTCAGCATAATATTTTGAGTATGAAAACGTTATTAAAACTATAACCAAACTGCCAAAGAGCATACCCCAAGCAGATAATATTGATTTTTTTTCATATTCTTCAAACTTAATGTTTATCTCATTTACCTGTAAATTATCACTATAAAAATTTTTGATTTCTTTTAATGATTTTGTATAAAAGTATAAGCGATTGCAGATTATTGATCCTAGCAACGCGAATGAATATGTAAATACGGTGCTACCTGGGAGCCAAACTGTAATATTTGATTCTTTGGCCCAAGGCATCCAAATACCCGCTCCTCCAACAAAAACAACAGCAATTAATACATATGAGATAACCCTTATATTGCGAAAAGATGGTTTTATTACATCTTCAAAATGATCATTTAGTACCTTGAAGTGTTCTGATGTTGCCGCCATATATATCCCTAAAAATATCAAGAACTTAGAATGTTCAAATAATATAAAAATTATGATTAAAAATAACTCAAATTCCATTAGCTTTCTTTACCACTGTACATCCTCAAATTAACTTCTATTACTAACACAAGCTAAGGCACAAAGTGGAGCAACAGTATCGAGTAGGCCTCGTTGATAAGTTGCTTCAACTAAAGTCCGTACATTGTCGCCAAACCTTTCTGTAACTCTAACTACACCACGCTTATGCAATTCTTTACCAAGACGACCCAACTGTTTATAAACTACCATATAATCAACAACTTCTTTTCTGTGATTAGGTGTACTGTCATACCACTCGCGTAGCGTAACCACTTCGGCATCACGTTTGGCATTTTCAACCATTTGAATGTATGCAATAACCTCTGGAGATTTTCGGCTTAACATCTTTTTATCTGAATCGGCTAAATCATTCATCGTTAAGCAACTCCCAAAATGCTTTATCTTTAATTTTTTGTACTTTTTTATCGCCATCTACATAAAGGCTATAATGCTTATCAAGACCTCGAATGGTTTTCATTAATTGTTCTTGATCTGCTTTGTCGTCTTTATTGAAAATGGATTTAATATCTTGATTTTTTATCTGACCTACACGATGCACAATCCAACTTAAGATATAGGCCGAATAGTCATTGTCGCTGGTTTTAAAGTGAGTAATATCTTGAGTAGATAATATTACGCCAACACCATACTCACGGCCTTCTTTAAGTATTCGTCGAAGGCTAGAAAAGTTCTGTGACATAAAGTTATCTGCTTCATCAACTAAAATAAGTTTAGATACTTGCCTAAAGTCCCCCTGCACTTCAGGCTTGCCTTGCTTTTGCATTTGGGAATAAAAAAGGTCGAGTGTTAAGGCAACTATTAGGTTTTGAACTTCCCCTGGGTAACCAGCAAGCTCTATAACAGTAATACCATCGATTAACTCATAAAGACTCATCATTTTGTCTGGGTCAGTTTCAAATATTTTGAAGCGAGCTAATTTTGATAGTGCTGCGTACAGTGAATCTTCTTCTACTTTGTCTTGCTCTAAAAACAAGTCCCATATGTTTTCAATGGTTGGTGCTGGGCGTTTCCATGTTGAAGGATCCTCAGGTTTTATTCCAGCCAGTTCATAAGCTTCAAGAATGAGGTTCTCTAGCTTAAGTTGCTGTTTCTTACCTAAACCATAAGCCTTAGACATTGTTTCAGAGAATCCTGCTGCCGTATGTATTGGCAACATCGGTGTATCACCAAATAGACTTAAAGGGTTATATGGAAGCTTGAAGAGTTTAAATTTCTTAGCATTGGTTGCTTCAATAAATTTATCGTCAACATAATCTGACTTGTAATCGAAAATCAAAATACCGATAGGCTTGCCATCAACATTATTATGCTGGTTACGATATAGCTGAGTAACTACGGATTTAGTGCATTGTGTTTTACCTGTGCCCATAGTGCCAATAATACCTGAGTTGGTATTCATGAACTTGGCTGTATTAGTAGGCTCCCATAATATAGGTTGTTCATTTTGTACATTGTGGCCAATTAATACTTTTAAGGTGTCTGTTGACTCTTTTGAAGTAGAGGTTACATCAGGCGTTAATTCAGCTTGTTTTGGTGACGTAACTAATGCATCAACTGCTGGCTGAACTAGTTTTGATTCAACGTTATCAACATCCTTTTCATCTTCTGACTGTATTGAGTTTTTCGGACGTACGCTTGTTGATTTAAGTAGATATTGCTCTGGAATATGACACAGTTTTTCAGGGCAAATTTCATGCATTAATTCTTGCAGTGGCGTACTAACAAAACCTTTTAAATAACTAATCGGTAGTTGGATTTTAAGGATGTTTTCAACTTCAGTAAATTCTGCTTCAAAGAAGGTATCGTTTTCTACGTGAGATACTAAAAATCCATCAGGGTAGTCGTTAATTTCAGCAATACTGTAATCACCTTGTAACCACCATTCTCTCTTGGCGATAAAGTCATCAAAGTAATCATCTTGATACAAGTTATAAAGCTTGTATT
>Ga0105348_1000505_pt1 | contig 29092 bp, 27 predicted proteins | sample EN8Hudsemesocosm_2_FD_83504 | JGI IMG/M metagenome (GOLD analysis project Ga0105348, IMG submission 83504) | Methane-oxidizing microbial communities from mesocosms in the Hudson Canyon - EN8C Hudson Canyon | ecosystem: Environmental > Aquatic > Marine > Cold seeps | place: Hudson Canyon... | reverse complement strand
TCAAGTTCGATTTCTTTATCATCAAGTTTTCCTTCACGTAATTTTTTACGAAATACTTGGCGAGTACTGCTGTTTTCACTTTCTTCATCATTGCCGAAAGTATCACGGGCAGGCGGCAGTAATACATCTAAAATACGCTCTTCAGCAGCTTCTTCCGCAAGATGCTTAACGCGATCCATTTCTGTTTCTTTGACCATTTTTATTGCCATGTCAGCAAGGTCGCGAATAATAGTTTCTACTTCTTTACCAACATAGCCAACTTCTGTGAATTTAGTCGCTTCAACTTTGATAAATGGTGCGTGTGCCAGTTTTGCTAAACGGCGAGCAATTTCAGTTTTACCAACACCCGTTGGCCCTATCATCAAGATATTTTTAGGGGTAACTTCGTTACGTAATCCCTTATCAAGTTGCATTCTACGCCAGCGGTTTCTCAAGGCGATAGCGACTGCGCGCTTTGCTTCGCTTTGACCAACAATATGGCTATCTAATTCATGAACTATTTCACGTGGGGTCATGTTCGACATTCTTGTTTCCTCAATATGCCTTAAGGTATCTTTCATCGTACCAAGGCGAGATAATTATGGGTAAGCTAGGCTTATAACTCGTCAATAGTGTGTTCTAAGTTGGTGAAGACACAAATATTGCCGGCTATGGTAAGAGATTTTTCAACAATTTCTTTGGCACTTAAGTCTGTGTTTTCAAGTAGCGCTGTTGCGGCTGATTGAGCAAAGTTACCACCGCTACCAATGGCAATTAGGTCGTGTTCTGGTTGTACAACATCACCATTACCAGTAATGATTAAAGAAGCGGTTTCATCAGCAACAGCGAGTAGCGCTTCAAGCTTTCTTAAAGCTCTGTCACTACGCCAGTCTTTAGCTAATTCAACTGCAGCTTTAGTCAGATGACCTTGGTGTTGTTCAAGTTTACTTTCAAAACGTTCGAACAAGGTAAAAGCATCAGCTGTACCACCAGCAAAACCTGCTAATACTTTATCATTATATAAACGGCGAACTTTACGGGCATTGCCTTTCATTACGGTATTGCCAAGCGATACTTGACCATCGCCACCAATAGCCACTTTGCCATTACGTCTTACTGAAACAATAGTAGTCACATTAACCTCATTTAACTCAATTCTTTGATGTTAATGTAATTGGGATGTTTAGCGCTTTTTCAAGGACACAAGTAAATATTAATTATTGCCATAACCAAATTTGACAGTAATTAATATTATTACGTTTGAGTTTGTGTTTATCTTTTTCGGCTAATCGTTTACGAGGGTAGGGGCCGAGAAATACTTTATGCCAAGTGCCATTTTTACCTGTCACTGCTTTGACTTGTGCTTCAAGACCAGAGAAGGCGATGCGAGCTTTCAGTGTTTCTGCTTGTTTTTGGGTTCTAAAAGAGCCGCACTGCATTTTATAGGGGCCTTGCTCTTTTACTTCGTATTCTCCGACTTCAATCTCTTTATTTTCGAGGTCTTTAACGTAAGTCCACTTTTCTTTTGGTGGCTTAGGTAACTCTTTACTTTGACTCGAGCTAGGACTGCTTTCTTTAATTTTTACTGGCTCAACTAGCGGTGTTTTGGTGCTTGGATCTGTTTTTAAAGACCATAACCCATAACCAAAAGCAGAGATCAAAATAATCAGTAGAACACTGATTAATTTGGCCTTAAATGGTACGCCGGTACTATTTTTAGTCGACTTTTTGCCTTTACGGGTATTTTTCTTCTTTTTTGCGGGAGAGCGGGAAACGTAATCTTGATTAGCCATGAAAAGGGGAGCGGTCACTACTTGAAAATTTTAGCTAGTGTAACCGAGCTAACTTTAAAAAACACGGTTAAGCGTTGGCTTTTTTGTTACCAGTTAAGATCAATGGGGTCGATATCTAAACTCCAACGTACTTTATTTTGTAACTCGTTGTTTGAAATTAAGCTGAGTAGTTGAAGAATTGCACGATGTAAATCTTTTCGCGATTTTGCTTGAATGATTAGATGATACCTAAATTTCCCTGCCTTTTTTTCCATCGCTGCAGGAACGGGTCCTGCAAATTCGCAACCGTCAAGTGGTTGCATAGTTAAGCTACGCAGGAATTTTTCTGGATAAGAAGGATAGTTTGCATCAGAGCGAAGTAGTGCTTGAAAGGTGAACGGAGGCAAGAGCGCTTGTTTACGTTCAGTGAGCGCTTGATGGGCAAAGTGATGGTAACCATTATGAACTAAATCTTGTAGCAACGGATGATCGACATAGTTGCTTTGTACTAACACTTTACCCGGTTTACTGGCACGGCCTGCTCGGCCAGCTACTTGAATTAAAAGCTGGGCCATTTGTTCACTCGCGCGAAAGTCGAAACTAAATAAAGCGCCATCGACATCAAGTACAGCGACTAAGGTCACATCAGGAAAGTGATGACCTTTTGCCAGCATTTGCGTGCCAACCAGTAATTGATGCTTTTTATCACTGATCTCTTGTAATAATTTTGCCAGTTCACCTTTTTTCCGTGTGCTATCTCGATCAATTCGCACAATAGAGTTATCAGGAAATATTTCTTCTAAACGAGATTCTAACTGCTCGGTACCTTGACCCAAGGGCGCAATACGAACACTACCGCAACCAGGACATTGTGGCGGTACTCTAAGTTGGTCGCCACAATGGTGACATATCAGTAAGCCTACCTTTTGATGCAAAGTAAATGGTTTATCACAACGTTGGCACTCAGCTAACCAATGACACTCTTGGCAATTAATCGCTGGCGCATAGCCGCGACGATTTAAAAACAATAAAACTTGTTCACCACGGTTTAGTGTTTGCTTTATTTCATGCTTTAACGTGCCAGATAAACCAAATTCAACTTGCTGCTGGTTCATATCAACCAGCTCAATTTTGGCTTTATTACTCTTTCCGGCTCTATTGAGCAATTGATGATAGTTGTACTTACCAGTTAAGGCATTTTGTAAGGTTTCAAAGCTAGGGGTGGCGCTGCCAAGCACAATAGGAATATCAAGCTGGCGAGCACGTAAAATAGCCATATCTCGACCATGATAACGAAAACTGTCTTGTTGTTTTAATGAACTGTCATGCTCTTCATCGATGATGATTAAACCTAGGCGGTGCAAAGGGGTAAAAATAGCAGAGCGGGTGCCGATAACAATAGCCGCGCTACCTTGTTGTGCACTGAGCCAAGTGGCAAGTCGTTCTTTATCATTTAGTCCTGAATGGTGCAGTGCAATAGGCACATTAAAGCGTTGTTCAAAACGGTTTAATGTTTGCGGGGTTAAACCAATTTCAGGCACTATCACTAACACTTGCTGATTGTTAGCGAGGACGTTTTCCATAGACTGCAGATATACTTCTGTTTTACCACTGCCGGTAACACCATCAATTAAATGACAAGAAAATTGTGCTAGAGACGCGTCGATGGCACTAACAATAACCGCTTGCTCACTAGAAAGTCGCAGTTTATTGTCTTGATTAAGCGTATCTTCTTGCCATGCAAAAGCACTAGTTACTTGCTCATGTTCAATAATTAAAGCTTTATCATGAAGAGCATTTAGTTGCGCTTTGCTATAACCTAGCGTGCGCAACTCTACCCAGCTTATGCCGCTATGACTTGCAATGGCTTGATACAAGGCGAATTGCTTACTGGCTTTCTTCGCTAATTTTTCGACAAGTACTTGACGCTCCTCATCAAGTGTTTGTGCATGCCAAACCATAGGAGGGGTTAGGGTGATATTTTCAATTTTTCGAAGTAGTATCGGTAAAGATTGCTGAAACACATCCCCAACTGGGTGATGATAATAATGAGCGCATAACTGCAAGAAGCTCACCAGTGCCGGGCTTAAATTAAAGTTATCATTCAGGCGTGCGGCAATGGACTTTACTTTGCTAACATCAAAGTTACATTCAGCGTCTTGCTCAATAACAATACCGATAACCTTTCGCGAACCAAAAGGCACCACCACGCGCTCACCCACTTTAATGGTTGGTGCTTGGTGCTCTTCAGCTACTTGGTAGGTAAATAACTGTCGCATCGGTACAGGGATCGCGACTTGAATGTATTGTTTTGGCAATTTAATCAGCAGGTTTGGTCAGTAAGAACTTGAGACTATTTTGCCCTGTGTCTTTGGCAGTGCCAAGTGACAATGTACTTTTATGAGTAAATAATATTAATCAGCAATTTTTAGTGCTTTAACGGTTATTTTTGTTGCAGTTACCCAAGCTATCATTTATTATTCGCCCCCATTAATTTTAACTACGTATGGTGCTTAGCATTTGGTTTATCTTAAATGATAAACATTGAGTAAATGGCTAAGTGGCGATGCGCCCAAATTCTCATAAAGAGATAGAGGTCCCCATGAAAGACGGTATTCATCCTAACTACGTTGAGATCAAAGCAAATTGTTCTTGTGGTAATGTAATTTCAACTCGTTCAACTTTAGGTAAAGATATTCACCTAGACGTATGTTCTGAGTGTCACCCATTCTACACAGGCAAGCAAAAAGCTGCTGAGACCGGTGGTCGTGTTGATAAATTCAACAAACGTTTTGGTGCTCTTAGCAAGAAGTAAATTCTTCTTCATAGCAACAAACGAAAAAAAGCGCCATTTGGCGCTTTTTTTGTGCCTGACAATAACCAATATGCGTCTTATCCTGAACAGAGAATAATCCCTAACTCAATTTTATTATCAGACATAAAAAAGCCCTGCGACTTGCAGGGCTTTAATTTTTAAAGCTTACCTAGTTAAAGGTTTGCTAATAGCTATCTTACACTTTAAGTGCCTTGTTAATCATTAAGCTGATGTAAGCATCTTGTGCTTTAGCTTCATTACTCTTACCAAAGCCCATTGAAGAGCTATTCTCTAAGATTTCGGTAAGTTGTCCTAACGCAGCAGCTTGCGCTAAGTTATCGTAAGATGATGGTTTAGTAACACCGGCAATAGCTATTAAGCGCTTAACATATTCAACCTGAATGTTACGACTGGTTGAACTCGCTTTTTTACTATCAACAAAAATAGCTGTGGTTAAGTCTGACATGACTTCAGTTAACGAGTAGTCATTACCATATAAGCTTGTATCAGAAATACGCTTCAATACGTTTTTATGCAACAGTTGGTTTAATACCGACTTTTGCATATGCAAAATCATATCATGAGCTTTTGGATCTTCATTTTTACCGTAATGGTTAAAACCACGTCGTTGATGCTGCATATAGCTATATAACGGTTGCATGCTTGTTAAAGTATCACCAGCAAAAACATGACTAGCTAATGACTGCATAGCGGCTTGCTGAGTTTCTTTCGGCACAGGCGTATAAGGCAAGTTTTGTGCTTTGCTACTATCAACAACATTACGCTCTATATAAACACCACCAATTTGGCGAGAGATTACATCCGCTTGACGTCTATATTGACCAAACAATGAATTCGCTGAAATTAATAGCTGCTGATGTGACTGACCATCAACTAAAGTTTTATCTTTTAGTTCACCTAGTAGGTCTTGAATTAAGCCCATGCGATCCGTGGCATATGCTACAGGGTTTGATGATAAATCCCCGGTCATAATACGCGGATCAATATGGCGACCAGGAGCACGCATGTCATCGGCATCATTACCAAAGGCTAAACCTTTTTCATCTGAACGCGATAAAATTTTATCTATTCGAGCTTGCTCAGCTTCAGGGTCTTCAAGGGCAACGGAATAACCGAACTCAATAGCCCAGTCATCATAAGGACCCGCTTCAGTTTGGAAGTAGTCACCTTGAGTAGTACCTTTAGGAGCCACGTTAATTGGCGCGTAATCCATAACTGAGCCAGTTAATTTACCTTGGGTAAGTGACTTGTCGTGAATCTCTTTTTCATCCCACAAAATTGACGCTTTCATGTTGTGGTTCAAGCCAAGGGTATGACCAACTTCATGTAAAACTAAGTGGCGTAAACCTTCTTGTAACACCGCTTTATTTTCAATATCGCTACCATTGGCCATAGTAGAACTTAATAACATACCTTGCTGGAACTCATGACCTGCACTGCAGTTAAGTGCGTTATTTGAGCCAGGTGCTTGGCTTTGTGCAGTTTCGCTGTCGCTAAAGCCGACACTTGAAGCCCCTTGACTGTATAAGCTGTTGTAGATCCAACGGTTTTTCATAAAGATGAATTCAAGCATGATATCAGCACCAAGCATTTCACCTGTTAGCGGGTTAGCGAGTGAAGGGCCGTAACCACCAAAGCGCGGCTGAGGAGAAGATGTCCAACGTAAAACGTTGTAATTTAAATCACCGGCTGTCCAAGTCGCATCATCTGGCTGTACTTTTACTTGTAAGGCGTTTTTAAAACCAGCTTTTTCAAATGAACCGTTCCATGCTAAAACCCCTTCACGAATAGTGTCACGCCACTCAAGTGGTGTAGTATTTTCAATCCACCAAACAATAGGCTCTACAGGCTCAGAAATTTCAGCAGTAGGGTCTTTTTTCACTAGATTCCAACGGTTAATGACATCTTGATAAGGTGCCCAGCTACTTGAAGTCATTTGATCATATTGAGTACCGAAGTAACCAACGCGAGCATCTTGATAACGTGGAGTAAATTCTTCTTTAGGGAGTTCGATAAAGGAATGCTGTAATTTTATCGACACTGAGCGAGGATCAGATACTGCACTTGAACCGTAAACACTTGGGTTTGGATTGTTAAATACGTAATCAACAACAATATCAACATTATTATCATAAGCGCGTTTATCTAAGATACGCGATTTCTTGCTGTTTAGTTTGCCAACCTTAAAACGTTTGGCAGCATTTTTATCACCGGCACGTGCCCATGGTGAAACTTTATGTAGTGCTTCACTTAAGAAAAGTTTATCAACTTTAAGGGCAATTTGGCCATCTTGAACTTTTTCAATTTTTAAGCTGGCTAAGACTGCTTCACTGATGTTGGCATCTTTCGCTCGGCTAATTGGGTTGCTTTCATCAAACTGGTAACGTGATGTTTTAGTGACAATATCAACACGGTCAAAGTAGCGTCTGAACTCAATGATCTTTTCACCACGGTAACCGCCTCTAAAATGACCGGCATCGGCTAAACCATCAACGGTTTGGGCAAAATGCAAAAATGGCGTATCAAGTTGACTTTCTTCAAGCAACATTAACGTTTCGCCAGTCTTTTTATCTTGATAAAAATCGAACAAACCAATGGTCGCTGTTTTCTTTTCGATCATTTGTGCAATGGTTTGCTCTTCTTTTTTCTTCTTCGGTTTTTTAGCGTCGTCGGCAAAAGCAACCTGGGTAGAGCTGAGTGCAAGGGTAAGCGCTATAGCTAGACTGGTGAGTTTCATTGGTTCTTCCTTATGAATTACTGTAGTTATTATTATTGATATTGTTAGAGACATGTTAATTTACACGTCATTCTTGGCAAAAGCTAATGCAGTAGAATTACCAAAAAGTAACAAGATGTAACAATGAGGTGTGTTGTTGTTGTGTTAGATGAAAACTTTTTTGTTTTTTTTCTAACTTCTTTTAAACCTTTTCAATATGATTAGTATCTTAGCTAATAACACATCATTAAGGTGGCGGATATTTTTAACACCATGACTTTGAATTTAATAGAGGCTTTATCGTTTGGATAGCCAGATAAATCAAAATAAAAAAGATAATAAAGTTATCGATGGTCAGGCATTGTTTAGTGCTAGTAAAGATCATGATGATGAGCATAGGTGGGTTGAGCAAGCTAAAAGTGGCTCGCAAAGTGCCTTTTATCAGCTTTATCAAAAGCACCATAAATCAATTTATGCGCTGTGCTGGCGCATGCTCGCCGATAAAGACAGTGCTGAAGATGTTTGTCAGGAAGTTTTTGTTGTGCTTTGGCAAAAAATCAATAATTTTCGTGGCGAGAGCAAATTTAGTACTTGGCTGCACAGTGTCGCAACCAATGTAGTGTTAGGTCACCTTCGTAAACATAAAAACTGGTTACAACGGGTGTTTAGCATTGAAGAGCAGGGCAGTAATGTTGCAGAGCCGAGCGTTAAGTTAACGGATGATTCAACGCTGACCGTACTTGACCAACATATTGCACGGTTACCTGAACGAGCACGTTTAGTTTTTGTTTTATTTGCCGTTGAAGGCTACCGCCATGAAGAGATTTCTACAATGTTAAAAATGGCGGTTGGCTCGAGTAAATCCCAATATCACAGAGCTAAAGCGTTATTAAAAGAATCATTAACACAGAGTGATTTGATATCAGTTGAGCAGGAGTTGAATCATGAGTAATCAAAAGATTGTAGATAATCAAATTTCAGACAAAGTACTCGCTGATGAGGTGACTAAGTTACCTATGGAAATGACGCCAGAACGTGATTTATGGTCAGGTATTGAACATGCCATTAGTCAGCAAAGTCAGCAAGCTACCGCGGAGCCGACAAAGCAAAGCAATGTGTTTGTACCAAGTGCATGGGCAGCATCAATTGCTTTAGTGGCAATGGTTTCATGGTTTACTTTCTCACCATCATTTGGCGATAAACAAGGCCAAGAGCTTGTTAAGCTTCAGCCCGAGAATACACCAGAACAAGAGACGCTCGTTGACTTTATGCAGCATAACTTTCAGCAACAAAAGCAAGCATTGTTAGTCAGTTACGGCCAACCGTCACTCAATAAATTGCCAGCAGCAATGCAAAAAGAGCTTAAGCAATTAGCTGATGCGAGGGCTTCTATAAGAAAAGCATTGCTGGCCGATGAAAATAATGCGGACCTGTTGAATTTATTGGATTTTACCCAGCAGCAAGAACTGAAATTATTACAGCAATTATATAATCAATACCAAGTTATTTAGCTCAAACAATATTTCCCAGCGCGATACAGAGCGAATAAGAAAAGAATTTAACAAGAGGTTTTTATGAAGAATATTAAAAGTACACTGCAGAAAGTGACATCAGCACTTGCGTTGACCGCATGTTTTATCATCAGTGGCGCAGCTTTAGCAGATATTAAGGTATCTGAAAGCTTACCAAGTACCGATGTTAGTAATGTTTCCATTGATAACCAAAGTGGCAAAATTAACATTGTAGGTTGGGATAAAGCGGAAATCTCAGTAAAAGGAACACTGGGTGATGATGCGAAGAATTTAGTGTTCTCTAAAAAAGGCGCGCAAGTGCTGATTAAGGTTGATTACTCTAATGGCAATCATTGGAATACCGATGGATCGAATTTAACGATTCATATGCCAAAAAACCTACGCATGAAGTCCATGGGTGTTTCTACCGACATCAACCTTGATAACTTGCATGGTGGTGTTGAAGTGAGAACCGTTAGTGGTGATATTGCAGCTAAAGAGCTTAGTCAAAGTATTGAGTTAAATACAGTAAGCGGCAACATTGAAAGTATGAACTTGTCGGGTAAAGTTTCTTTAGCGGCTGTAAGTGGCGATATCATTGATAACAACTCACAAGGTCGATTAGAAATCAGAGCGGTGAGTGGTGAAGTCGATACCAGTACTAAAGCTAAAGAAGTATTTTTCAATAACGTCTCTGGTGATAGCGAACTGAACTTAGCAGAGATTACAGAACTTAGGATCAGAACAGTTAGTGGTAATTTATCGGTTAATTTAGCACTTGATAACAAAGGGCTATTGAAAGCATCAACGGTGAGTGGAGATTTAGACTTTATTTTTCAAGATGATGTTGATGCCGATTTTAATATTAAATCTAGTGTTGGCGGTGATATCAAGAATAAACTAACTTCTGCAAAAGCTGAGTATCCAGAATACGGCCCTGGCGCTAAATTAAACTTTCAAACCGGTAACGGTAGCGCATTAGTGCGAGTTGCAACGGTTAGTGGCAATGTCAGTGTGAAGAGTAAATAATTTAGTCATAGTACTTTAGGGTTAGGCAATAAGAGATAAACCGTTAGCGTAATGGATAAATTTACGCTAACTAAGCTGAACGCTTGATAATGAGTACTTGAAAGCTTAGTTATAATGACGCTAAAAATGGTCAACTTACGGTTATTAACAGCAAGGATTCAATTTATCCGATTATCATGGTTAAGGTAAGTCAATAACCCGATATGTTATTGAGATTTTAACGCTGAGAATAAGCGTAAGGAGAATCTTGCACAGCTTGATCACACATTGCTTATCCAACCCTCAGGTTAACTAAATAAACCGTAATAACGAAATATTCTATATTCCCACAAGCTAAATTCTGCTACATTAGCACTCCTTTTTTAAATGCCTGTCGTCGCTATTTAACATCGTTAATTTAGCACAGGTATGGTGATGTCACAGAGTAGGGTTAAGGTAATGGCCGATAAAAAGCCACGTAAATTTTCTAAAGAAAAGCAATTTATTCAAGATAAACAAATTGATGAACTCAAAGTACCACCGCACTCTCTAGAAGCCGAGCAGTCAGTACTTGGTGGCTTGTTACTTGATAATGAAACGTGGGATCGCGTTGCCGAAAGAACGGTTGCAGATGATTTCTATAGTCGCTCTCATCGCCTTATTTTTGAAACGGTTGGCGCACTGATTGAATTAGGTGAGCCTGTTGATTTAATCACCCTTTCTGAAGCATTAGAAAATGATCAAAAACTAGAAGATGCTGGTGGTTTTGTTTATCTCGCTGAGATGATGAAAAACACGCCAAGTGCCGCTAACATCACAGCTTATGCCGACATTGTTCGTGAACGCGCGGTAACCCGTGAAATGATCAGTGTGGCTAATGAAATTGCCGAAGCAGGTTATGACACGCAAGGGCGTTCAAGTGCCGAGTTACTTGATTTTGCCGAAACCAAAGTCTTTGCTATTGCCGAGAAGCGTGCCAATAAATCTGAAGGTCCAGAAAGTCTTGATTCCGTGTTAGAAAAAACTGTCGATCGTATTGAAAAGCTTTGTTCTGCACCATCAGGTGGTGTTACCGGTGTGCCAAGTGGCTATGCCGATTTAGATAAAATGACGGCTGGTTTGCAAAAATCTGATTTAATCATAGTTGCGGCCCGTCCTTCTATGGGTAAAACTACTTTTGCGATGAACTTGGCAGAACATGCCGCCATGACCCAAGACCACCCTGCACTTATATTCAGCTTAGAGATGCCGTCAGATCAAATCATGATGAGGATGCTAGCATCTTTGGGTCGCATCGATCAGACTAAAATCCGTACCGGTCAGCTAGAAGATGAAGATTGGGCGCGTTTGTCGTCAACCATGGGCTTACTCATGGAAAAAGGTAAAATGTTCATTGATGATGCCGCGGGTTTAACGCCAACGGAAGTACGCTCAAGAGCTCGACGTATTCATCGTGATCACGGTGGTATCAGCTTGATCATGATCGATTACCTTCAATTAATGCGTGCACCGCAATTCTCTGATAACCGTACCTTAGAAATTGCCGAAATATCTCGTTCACTTAAAGCGTTAGCAAAAGAGCTGCAAGTGCCTGTAGTAGCACTTTCTCAGTTAAACCGTGGTCTAGAGCAACGAAGTGATAAACGTCCAATTAACTCTGATTTACGTGAATCGGGTTCAATTGAGCAGGATGCCGATTTAATTATGTTTATTTATCGTGATGAGGTTTATCACGATGATAGTGAGTTTAAAGGCATGGCAGAGATTATTATTGGTAAGCAGCGTAACGGACCAATTGGTCGTGTACCACTGACCTTCCAAGGTCAATTCTCACGATTTGACAACTATGCCGGACCGCATGTCTTAGAAGAAGATTAATCAAATAACTTTCTCTTGTCGTTGTATAGTCCAACTTTGGCGTCAAAAGTACTCATTGACTAGCGTCAACTCCGTGCTATTTCCTGAAATTTGAACGATACAACTTAAAGAGAAAAGCTATTAATATTATCAATTCAGCTTTTAAAAGTATGGCTAGCATCAACTCCGTGCTATTTCTTTTTAATCTCAACTAGCATTGCAGCAGTCATCCCCGAGGTATCTTATCGGGGATCTAGTTTCTCTCTACTCGCCATTAATTGTCGCGACAAGTGTTCGGCTACTGGCATGATTTCTATGCTCACCAAGGTATATTCCCTGCCAAATACCAATGTTTAACTGACCATGGCTAATGGGCAAACTCAAACTATTCCCCAGTAAACTGGCTTTAATATGGGCTGGCATATCATCATCACCTTCATAGGTGTGTTGATAGTAAGGTGCTCGCTCTGGTACGAAATGGTTAAAGTGAGCTTCCATATCACTTCGCACAGTAGGATCGGCATTTTCATTTAAGGTAATTGATGCAGAAGAGTGCTTAATAAATAAATGCAATATGCCATATTGAATATTCACAAGTTCAGGGATTTGTCGAAGTACTTCATCGGTAATTAAATGAAAACCGCGATTTCTTGCTTTTAAATTCAACTCTTTTTGAAACCACATACCTTAGCCCTAGATTGTTTTTTGACGTTGTAATGAAATGATTTAATTAACTGTTTTCTGGAACGAATCGTAGCATAACATGGCTGTTATTGAGCTGTTTACGATTTCTTGAAATGATGTTTATCGGCGGTGAAATTAATTTAAATATATCAAATTACACTTTTTGGCAGGGAGTGCTAGTTGGGAATTTTGGAAGGGATATTAAAAAAGCACATAGCTTTATAGTCTATGTGCTTTTTTAAACGATTATTATCAGTGTTAGTCTTGTTCGTGAAGCCATGCAGCATGGCGTGGTGCACGCTTAGTGACAGACCATTCTTCAATCATGTCATGGGCAACACGGTTAAGCTCTTTATATTGCTCCGGTGTACCAGTATTAGCTGCAAGCTCTAAGCGGTGACCATTTGGATCGAAGAAATAAATAGATTTAAATACGCCATGATTAACCGGGCCAAGTACATCGACACCTTTACTTTCTAACTCTTCTTTTGCCGCTATTAACGTTTCAAGATTGGCGACTCGTAAGGCAATATGTTGAACCCAAGCTGGAGTATTTTGATCTCTGTCCATGGTTGGTGAATTAGGTAGCTCGAAGAATGCTAAAACGTTTTCATTTCCTGCATCTAAAAATATATGCATGTAAGGATCTGGTGCTTTAGTTGAAGGTACTTCATTTTCAGCAATAGCCAATACTAAATCCATATTGAGCTTGTCTTTGTACCAGTTAGTGGTTTCTTTCGCATCTTTACAGCGATAAGCAACGTGATGTATTTTTTCGATATTAATCATAATGCAGGACTTTTATATAAAAGAATTTATGCGTTAATTTTAATCATAAACAGTACCCTTAAGCGAATTTTATCACTATTTAACAAAACTAACTGCGTCACTGGGAGTTGACGGCTGTAAAAAAATAATTACAGCCTAGCTAACTAAATGAAGCAAAAGGGAGAGCTACGCTAAGATGACCGTTTTGTCGCCATTTAAACAGACCCTTTGCTCAGCATGCACTTTTACCGCGTGACTTAATGCGGTTGCTTCAAGATCATGACCCATATGCACCATTTGCTCAATGGTGAAAGTATGGTTTATCGGTTTAACCTCTTGGGCGATTATCGGACCTTCATCTAAATCTGCTGTGACATAGTGTGCGGTAGCTCCAATAACTTTGACACCTCTAGCATGTGCTTGGTGGTATGGTTTAGCGCCTTTAAAGCTAGGTAAAAAGGAATGGTGAATATTGATAGCATGTCCTTGCAGTTTTTGACACAAGTCATCAGATAAAATTTGCATATATCGTGCAAGCACCAAAAGATCGACTTGTTTTTCTTGCATCAATTGCAGAATTTGATGCTCTTGCTGTGTTTTGGTTTGGGCAGATATTGGCAAGTGAAAAAACTCTATACCATGCCACTCAGTTAATGCTCGGCAATCTTGATGATTAGAAATAACTCCGACAATATTCACTGGTAAAACACCTGATTTCCACTTAGTTAATAGCGAGACAAGGCAATGGTCATCTTTAGAAACGGCAATTAATATGTTTGGTACATCGATACGTTTGCGTAATTGGAATTGCATTGCAAGTGGTTTAGCTAATTGCTCTAACGCTTCAATAAACTCACGAGATGAAACGTTTAAATTTCTATCGTCAAAGGCGATACGAGAAAAGAAAGTCTCCGTATAAGGGTCACTATATTGAGACGTTTCTGTGATGAATGCGCCATGAGAATAAAGGCTTTGTGAGACATTAGCTAAAACGCCACTACTATCAGGGCATTGCCAGGTTAAAATGTATTGTGTTACGTCAGGCATAATTAAAAAGTGTTGTTACAGTTGTCAATAAGTTAACAATCATCTTGAGCTAATAAAACCATAAAAACCAGTGCTTTATTAGTACGGCTAGCTATATGCTATAGGCGAGTAAGTATGTTTGATTAATGCTGTAGTTAATACAGCTTAAGTAAGTTATCCACGAATTTTATGCTTATTTTTAATATAAAGCTGTTCAACTTTTTCACGTGCCCAAGGCGTTTTACGTAAAAATTTCAAACTAGATTGAATACTTGGGTTGTCAGTAAAACATTTTATTTTAATTTCTTTACCTAAGGTATCAAAACCAAAATGAGCTTCGAGCTCTGTCACTATCGTTTTTAAATTAATGCCGTGCAGGGGGTTATAAGGTTGATTATCCATTTGAATTCCACAAAATAGCTTTGAGAGCATAAAAAAACACAATAATGTCAGTATACCATTATTGTGTTTTATTTTGTCTTAACTAACAGAAGTAAACTGTTTAGCTAAAGTACTTAGTTAGTTCATCATTGCCGCCAATATGCTTACCATCAATGAATATTTGTGGGGTGGTATCCGCTTGAGTGATAGCACGCATTGCGGTAATAGTAGTATCTTCACCTAAAATCATTTCTTCATATTGTAAACCCTTCTCAGCTAATAACGCCTTAGTTTTCGCACAATGTGAACAGCCGTGTTTAGTGAATATTGCCACCTCTGTATTTTGTACTGCTTCAGGGTTGATAAAGTTAAGCATGGTGTCTGCATCTGAAACTTCAAACGGGTCGCCAGGTAAATCAGGTTCAATGAACATTTTTTCAATCACGCCATTTTTAACCAGCATGGCATAGCGCCAACTACGTTTACCAAAGCCAATCTCAGATTTATCAACAAGTAAACCCATACCTTCAGTAAACTCGCCATTACCATCAGGAATAAAACTGATGTTGTCAGCATCTTGGTCTTGTGCCCAAGCATTCATAACAAAGGTATCATTTACTGAGATACATACTATTTCATCTACTCCGTTAGCAAATAACTTAGGCGCTAATTCGTTGTAACGAGGTAAGTGAGATGACGAACAAGTCGGGGTAAAAGCGCCAGGTAAGGAAAAAACGACGACGGTTTTATTGGCAAAGATATCTTCGCTATTACGTGTATTCCATGTGTCATCAGCTATGATTGGAAAAGTAACTGATGGGACTTTTTTACCGGTAATGTCTGTAAACATAGGTATTCCTTATTTATAAGTAGAAATAATAAAACTGAGCTACTTCGAATTAACTGCTCCGTTAAGATGAAACCATTATTAATTATATAGTCGATTAAATAAAATGGATGTTTTCTATTGTTACCATAGGCAAAAACTATCAATTGAAAGTGCTAAATTTAGCACAATTAAAAGAATTACCTCATAAGCTTGCTTAGAGTAACAGCTGCATGATAAATTAACGAATAATTAGTTGTATATACAACTGGGTGTTTTTATATTTGGGATGAGATAATGAATACAAGTTATAACTTTCAACCAGGTAAAATAGGTATGCTTATTAGCATGCCGCATAACGGTCAGAAAATTCCTAGTGACATTGCCAGTACAATGACAGAGGATGCTCAAAAAGTGCCTGATACTGACTGGTACATGGACAAGCTTTATGACTTTGCTCAAGATCTGGGGATCGCCATTATCTCGCCGAAATATAGTCGCTATGTAATCGATTTAAATCGCAACATTGATGGGGTCAATTTATATCCCGGAGCGAATAGCACTGAGCTTTGCCCGACCACAGCATTTGACTTATCGCCACTGTATAAAGCAGGGAAAACACCTGACGATACTGAAATCCAACGAAGAATCGCTTTATATTGGCAACCTTATCACCAAGCATTAAATGATACGTTAACGAAGATGAAGGCAGAGTTTGGCAAAGTAGTATTACTTGATGCTCACTCTATTTTATCGAAAGTACCGCGGTTTTTTGAAGGGCAATTGCCTGATTTTAATTTTGGTAGTGCGAATGGTGAAAGTTGTAGTAATGACTTGATGAGTCGAGTGATGGAGTTGGATTTTTCACCTTATTCGAGTGTTGCCAATGGCCGTTTTAAAGGTGGTTACATTACGCGTGGCTACGGTAAGCCAGATGAAAATATTCATGCTATACAACTTGAGCTATCTCAGCATACTTACATGGATGAGCCAAGCGATCATTATAATGAGTTAAAAGCAGCACAAGTAAAAGTGAAACTACAAAGCTTTGTCAACTGTTTAGCTGACTTTGCTAAAGACAACTAATCTTAAACTTTAAAGAAACTATTATCAAAATTAGTAGAGCATTATGAAATTATACGCAGACAATATTTTATTAGCTGATGGTTGGGCAACAGAGCTAACTATTACTATTGAGCAAGGTGTTATTACGGCGATAGAAAGTGGTAAAGCTGAAGGTGCAGAGGTAGTCCAAGGAGCGGTAATTCCTGGTATGGTGAATTGTCATTCTCATGCTTTTCAACGTGCTTTTGCTGGTTTTAGTGAACAGGGAAGTGAAGGGCAAGATAGCTTTTGGACATGGCGAAAAATCATGTATCAATTTCTTGCCCAACTAACCGATGTTGATGCAAAAAATATTGCCAAGCAGCTTTATATCGAAATGTTGAAAATGGGCTACACCCGAGTAGCTGAATTTCATTATTTACATCATGATATTGATGGTAGTGCTTACGATAACAACGCTGCTAACTTGGCAACAATGGCACAAGCTATTTTTGATGCAGCAAAAGAGTCGGGTATCGGTTTAACGTTATTGCCTGTACTTTATCAGCACAGTGGTTTTGGCGAACAAAAGCCTACTGATGGACAAAAGCGTTTTATTAACTCAACCAAGCAGTTTAACCAGTTAGTCAGTGATTGTTTTACTTTGAGCGAGCATTACTCAAATACTAATGTTGGTATTGCGCCACACTCGCTACGTGCGGTTGATAAAGTCTCATTAACTGAGGCGGTAGCGCATGTCAGAGCGCTTGATAATCAAGCCCCTGTTCACATTCATATTTCAGAACAACAAAAAGAAGTTGATGACTGTTTAGTGCATTATGGTAAAAGGCCTGTGCAATGGTTACTGGATAATGTTGAGCTTGATAAACATTGGTGTTTAATTCATGCCACACATTTAGATGAGCAAGAAAGAAAAGGTATTGTTGCCAAACAAGCTATTGCGGGTATTTGTCCTACGACAGAAGCGAACTTAGGTGATGGGATATTTCCAACAACTGAATTTTTAGCCGAAAATGGCACTTTTGCTATTGGCTCTGATAGCCATATTTCTGTTAATCCAATTGAAGAGTTGCGTTGGCTTGAATATGCACAACGCTTGATCAGACAACAGCGGGCTATATTAGCGACACCAAAACAAGCGTCTGTGGGTCAAAACTTATGGCAGCAAGCGGCAATAGGCGGCGGGCAAAGTACTAATAGTAATACTGGTAGTTTAGCTATTGGTAAGCAGGCTGATTTATTAGTGCTTGATAGTGATAAAACTAAGTTGTTTGCTAATGCTAATCAGCACCTACTTGATAGTGTTATTTTTGCCAGTCAGCAAAATCCAGTAGCGGATGTCATGGTAAATGGTCAATGGGTTATTAAAGCTCAGCAGCATGCTGAGCAAGTAATAACGAGTGAAAAATTTGCAGAGTTACTAATTAAACTTTCATCAAAAAATTAGCAAAAGCAAAGCTTATTTTAGCGTCTACTTTTGGTTAAACCTTAAAATGTGCTTAAAGCAAGCTTTCATAGCGGCCTATGGTTGCGCAAACCTTTTTTTCATTATTGATATGAAAAATAATATCGCGTCTTTGGGTTTGGCAAATGCTGTGATAAAACTCTTTTACTACCGCTCTTTCTGAGGTAATAACTTTTAAGCGCTCAATTTCTTTTTTAGAGAAGCTTCCTAATTCAGGCTCTAAGTCAGTGTAAATCTTATCGGCTTTTAGTCGTATTTTAGTGTCGGTATACTCACCAAAACCATCAAGCAAGGCTTGTTTTTGGGTATTATAGAACTGCGTTACTTTCTCGTTTGGGTAAAAGTGTAAGTAGAGTGCTACGGCCACGATTAAGATCAATAAATTCTTCATAATATGTCATATAATAAATTTTATCGGGTGATTTTATCTTAAATAGTCAGTTTAAGGTAATAATTTATTGGCTATTTGGAACTTTTGTTAATAAAATCATTTCTCTCCTGATGCTAACTAGTAGCTCGTAAGTAGTATTTTATCCGCATAGCAAGGATTTATCGTGAAAGCCAACGACCAATCATCCTCAACACCTAAAAGTACTAACAATTCAGTACAAAAGCATATCCCTATCAAGAATGTGAAAATTCATGGTACGAAAAATACCGGTAAGGAGCGCTATAAACCTGGTGATCAAATTTATGTTCGCCGTAATCAAGGTTTTTTCCAACGACTGCGACAGCGAATGAACCTAGTTTATTTTGCTTTCTTTTTATTGCTGCCATGGCTGCAATTTAACGGCCATCAAGCGGTGTTATTTGATATCAGTGAGCAGCGTTTTACTTTGTGGAGTTTAACCTTATGGCCTCAAGATTTAACTTTGCTTGCTTGGCTTTTCATTCTTGGTGCCTTCTTGCTGTTTTTTGTCACTACCTTTTTAGGTCGGGTGTGGTGTGGTTATATGTGCCCGCAAACCGTATGGACCTTTATTTTCATTTGGTTTGAAGAGCGTATTGAAGGCACCGCAAATCAAAGGCGCAAACTTGATCAGCAAGAAATGAGCGCAAATAAGTTTATTCGCAAGTTTTTAAAACACGGTGCTTGGCTTTTGTTTTCTTTACTTACCGCGATGACGTTTGCCGGTTACTTCTCTCCAATGCAAGAGCTGTTCGTCAACGTATTTACATTAAACACTAGCGTAATGATGGCGGGAATTTTAGCCTTTTTCACTTTTGCAACCTATGGCAATGCCGGTTGGATGCGTGAAACTGTCTGTATGCATATGTGCCCGTATGCACGTTTTCAATCAGCAATGTTTGATAAAGACACCTTAACTGTTGCTTATGATTCAGCCAGAGGGGAAGGTCGTGGAGCTCGTGGTCGTAAGCAAGATCATAAGGCAATGGGTTTGGGGGATTGTATAGACTGTAACCTTTGTGTTGAAGTATGTCCTACGGGCATTGATATTCGTAATGGCTTACAGTACGAGTGTATAAATTGTGGCTCTTGTGTTGATGCCTGCTCTGGGGTAATGCAAAAGATGAATTACCCTCAGGGGTTAATTCGCTACACCACTGAGCATGAGTTAAAGGGCAAAAAAGTACATCTTATTCGCTCAAAACTTATTGGTTACGCTGTGCTTCTGGTGGTAATGAGTACCATGTTAGTATTGGAAATTGTTAATCGTGTACCGCTTTCTTTAGATATTATTCGGGATAGAACAGAGCTTGCTAAAGAGAACTTTAATGGTGAAATAGAAAACGTCTATACCTTAAAAATTCTCAATATGTCACAAACAGATAATACCTATAAACTCTCGGTTAAAGGTATTGAAAACACCGAGTGGCATGGAAAGCAAGAAGTTACCGTTGAAGCGGCGACCGTTTATACATTACCTATTAGTATTTCAGTAGATCCATACGAGTTAAAAAGCTATATGACAGATATTACCTTTACCGTAGAACAAATAGCACCTGAAGGTGAGGCGAAAATCGAGCAAGAAAGCCGATTTTTTAATAAACGTTAATGGCTACTTTTGATTTTAGTGCGCTGTCTCCTGATTTAATTATCGACGGTTTAGAAAGCGCAGGATTTGTTGTTGATAGTGGGTTGTTACCACTAAATAGTTATGAGAATCGAGTTTATCAATTTCATGATGATAACTTAGTTAAGTATGTGACTAAGTTTTATCGACCACAACGTTGGCAGCTAGCACAGATTAATGAGGAGCACGACTTCTCATTTGAACTAGCAGATCAAGAGTTACCAATCGTAGCACCATTAAAAGTGAATGGTAAAAGCCTGTTCGAATACCAAGGCTACTATTTTGCCGTTTTCCCTTGTCGTGGTGGCCGAATATTTGAAGTCGACAATCTCGATCAACTTGAATGGATGGGGCGATTTCTTGGTCGTATTCATGCAGTCTCCTCACAAAATAACTTTCATCACAGACCAAATTTTAATACCGATGAAATGCTGCTGCAAGCGCGCGAAACTATCATTAAGTCAGGTTACGTACCGAAAAGTATTTCGACTGCTTTTTTTACTATCTTAGACCAAGTTATTGCTGTTGCGACTGAGCAGTATCTACCCGCTAAGCATATGCAGCAAATTCGCTTACACGGTGATTGTCATGCGGGTAATATTTTATGGCGAGATGAAGGGCCACACTTTGTCGATCTAGATGATTGTCGAACCGGGCCTGCGATACAAGACCTTTGGATGATGCTGTCAGGAGATAGGCAACAGCAGTTGTTACAACTTGATACACTATTAATGGGTTATGAAGAGTTCTTTACGTTTGAAAACGAACAGCTTATCTTGATAGAATCATTAAGGGCTATGCGAGTTGTTAATTACATGGCCTGGTTATGTAAACGTTGGCAAGATCCTGCCTTTCCACAAAACTTTCCTTGGTTTAATACCGAAAAGTATTGGGAGCAGCAAATTTTAATGTTAAAAGAACAGATGTCATCGTTACAACAAGCGCCATTAAGCTTACAAAATTTTTAGCCTTAGTACTTATTACTAGGGTCATTCACTTTAGGTAATACCATTTTAGGAAGACGTAATGAAAAAAATATTTAAATCACTATTGTTACTGCCACTTTTAGTTTTGTCAGTAGGCGCAAGTGCCGCGCAATACACTGAAGGCAAGCAATACACTAAAGTCAGTGACACCCTAAGTAAGAAAAAAGAAGTTCGCGAATACTTTTCTGTTTACTGCCCATCATGTTTAAGATTTGAACCTTTTATGTTGGATGTAAAAAAGACCTTACCTGAAGATGTGACTTTTGTGCGTAATCACGTCGACTTTCTTCGCGGTGCTAGCCCTCAAATTCAACAGTTAGTCACTAAAGCTACAGTTGTTGCAGAGCAGCTAGATAACACAGATAAACTAGTTGGTGCTTTATTTAATTACCTACAAGTACAACGCGCGGTGATAACTTCAGAAAAAGATATCCGTAATGTTTTTGTATTAAATGGTGCAGACGGCGCTAAATTTGATAAATTAATGAAAAGTTTTAGTGTTAATTCTAAAGCAAAATCGTTAAAGAAAAGCCAAGAAAGCATGAGTGCTAAACGTGCGTTAACTGGTGTGCCATCAGTTTTTATTAATGGTAAATACCGCATTAATGTAGGTGAGCTTGATAAGAATAATTTTGAACAAGACTATAAAAACCTAGTTAAGTATTTACTTGCATTAGATTCATAATCGAATTGCTATGAGGTACTCTTTTGAGAGTTACTTCAACAAAATAAAAAGCCAGCTTGTTGAAAAACATGCTGGCTTTTTTAGTGCTGCTTAAAGGTAGAAGCGTATTCAACTTGAGATTAGTTAGAAAACTCAATGATGGTTACTTTCACCTCTATTGCTTGTCCTTGACGATAGACTTTAAAAGTTAATTCAGTATTTGGTGCCGTTTCCGCTATGATATCTAAGGCATTAGTCACACTGCCTATTGCAACATCATCAATTTGATAGACCACATCACCAACTTGCAATCCCGCTACTTGTGCAGGGCTATTATCCCTAATCTCATCAACGACAAAACCTTTCAATTCGTTGTGATAATTTAGTGTTGAAATACCTAGCCAACCTCTAACTACCTTTCCGTTTTCAATTATCTGGCGCATCACTTTGTAAGCCAATTGATAAGGGACAGCAAAGAAAATGCCTTGTATGGATAACTGTGGGTTTGATTGAGTAAACTTCCTAGAATTAATACCAACCAATATGCCATTACTATTAATTAATGCGCCGCCAGAGTTACCTTCGTTAATGGCAGCATCCATTTGCAAAAACTCTAAATAGCTAGTATTGCTTAAGCCATTTCGCCCCGTGGCACTGATAATTCCTTGGGTTACGGTTTGCCCTAAATTCAGCGGGTTGCCAATAGCTAAGACGATATCGCCAGCCAGTGATGTTTGTTGCTCTTTCTGTGGTATTACAGGTAAATTACTGGCGTTAACCTTTAATACCGCTAAATCAGTGTAGTGATCAAATCCGATAAGTTCAGCCGGGTAAAGTTGTCCACTTTGCAGCAACACTTGAATAAGATCTGCTTGTCTAATGACATGTAAATTGGTCAATATGTAGCCTTGGCTATCCATAATGACACCAGAGCCTAAGCGAGTACTTTTACGAGCTTTTCGGCCATATTGTGGGTTAACCTCTATTTGCTCGGAGTAAATATTAACAACAGCGGGGCTTGCTAAACTTACTGCCTTGGCAAATGAAAGCGGCGCTTGTTGTGCTTGAGTTCCTCTAAATAGGCTGCTGGCAAAACTAGAGTCATTTAAGCCTGGAATTAGCCCAGGTACCAGTAACAAAAGAATGACGGCGATGAAAGCACCATAACTGATGGCAGTGATGGTGTACTTTAAGGAGGATAATAGTTTCAAGATATAGCTTATGGTGTGTCGTGTATTATTTTCAGTGTAACATAAAAAAAGCTGATTACACTGGCTTCAGCTACAATAGCTTAACTCAGGGTAACCAGCTTTTAGGTTAAGTCGTTAGACCGTTAGTAGCCTAATAAGTTAATGATTTAACGTATCATTATATATTGCGCTTGATTGTCTCTAACAATGTTAAGCGCTAATACGCCTGTTTTATCTTTTAAGTAATCACGAAGCTGTGCAATATCTTTGATACGGCTGCGATTAACCCCAGTTATAATATCGCCAGCTTGTAATCCTGCAATTTGTGCCGGAGAGCTATCCGCGACATCTTCTATGATGATCACTTGTTTTTTTGCATCATTTTCAAGTGTTGCCCCATCAAGCATTCTGTGAATACTTACTGCGGCAATATCAGCACTTTGATCTTGCTTAAGTTTAACTGTAAAGACTTCTTCATCTCCGTCTCTAATAACGGTTAACTTAACTTTTTTGTTAGCGCCAATAGAGCCAATTTTTGCTCGTAACTCAAAGAAGCTTTTAATTTTTTTACCATTAACAGCAACGATTACATCACCGGCTTTTATGCCTGCTTCGTCGGCAGCAGAATTTTGCATAACCTGTTCGATAAAGCCGCCTTGGTTGGTTTCCAGCTCCATTGCTTTAGCAATTTCACTGTTGACGCTGCGACCTGAGACACCAAGAATACCGCGGTGTACTTCACCAAACTCAATGATCTGTTTAACTAGGTTGTGCATCATATTGCTTGGAATGGCAAAGCCAATACCAACATTACCACCGCCAGGGCCTAAAATAGCGGTATTAATACCAATAAGTTCGCCGCGCAAGTTCACGAGAGCGCCACCTGAATTACCACTATTGATTGCCGCATCGGTTTGAATGAAATCTTCATAGTGTTCAATATTTAAGTTACTGCGACCTAGCGCACTAACAATACCTGAAGTAACGGTTTGACCTAAACCAAATGGACTACCTATGGCGACGGTAAAGTCGCCAACACGTAAGTTGTCTGAATCCGCCAACTTAACTTCACTTAAGTTGTCGGCTTTAATCTGTAGTAGTGCGATATCACTTTTCGCATCACTACCAAGCTTTTTAGCTTCTAACTGACGACCATCTTTTAAGGTAATAAGTATCTCATCAGCATTTTCAATCACATGGTTGTTAGTGACGATATAACCTTCATCACCATCAATAATGACACCAGAACCTAAACCGCGAAAAGGTCTTTGTTGTGGTTGATTTTGGCCTTTATTACCAAAGAAAAATTTAAAGGCATCAGGCACGTTCTGTTGTGAAACTTTATGGGTACCTTTAACAGAGATGCTAACAACAGCAGGAGTTACACCTTCAAGCATTGGCGCTAAGCTAGGCATCTTCTGGCCTTCAACCTGAACAGGCCAATTTGCATGAGCAGGTGCAACAGTTAGTGCTAAAGTAGAGGAGATTAAAGCAGCACTGATAACCATGGATAATTTAGACATTTTAGATGACTTTTTCATATTTAAGAGTTCTCCGAAATTTTCAAAAAAAAAGTTAACTGAGTCAGTTAACTTTTATAAATACTCCAAAATAGACTGAACTAAAAGCTTTTAGTTCAGAAAATCGTGTATCAAATTACTCTGCAGTTGTAACTTTTTGTTTCTGATCGACAAATAAACCACTCGGATCATTTGAATAGTCAAGTGGTGGCTCTGTCATCGCTTCAACATTTTCACTGTCACGCTTTTGATGACGCAATGTCGCCGTTTGTGCAAGTTGTTGCTGGGTTTCAGCTGAGAAAAATGGCATGCCTTCAGCTTCTACTGTCGTTGCTTTTTGTAGTAGCTGTGTACTTTCTTGCATTTGCTTCATTGCTGTTTGGCAAGTGCTATTCATTTGGTCGAGTAATTTTGCCGAGCTTGATAAGTGCTCAGCAACGTCAAGCTTGTATTGATCTAAAGCCGCTTCACTTTTATTAACTTGTTCGGCTAACTTACGTTGTTCTTGGCTTGTGCTGGAAAGAAGACGAGTTGCGAAAAAACCACCTATTGCGCCGGCGATGAAAACAATTAGAGCTATTACAACATTCATAGGCTTTACCTTACTTTGTATTTAGAAATTAAATGGCTGGATATAAAAAAACACTGCCAAGTTAGATTATACTACCATCAACACAAATTACTAAGTTAAAATATTAGCGAGTGTTGAGCTTTTAGGGTTAAAATTTATACTTGTTGAACGTATGTTTAAGTACTTAGTTACACATCACATATTCAACCTTGTCTAAATACCAAACAAGTTGCTGTAAAAAAGTGACTTAACAAGCCGACAACTCCTAGCGTAAATGGTTCTTTTTCAGGTGTTTCGACACGCATTAGGTATTTGCTAAAACCAACATAGGCTCTCAATGATTAAGCTCTCTCCTATCGATAAGTATAAACAAGATTTAACCCGAGATGATTTTCTTTTTGATGCGGCGCAAGAAAATGCCGTTAAACATCTACAGCGTTTATACGATGATTTACAAAGTCGTCCCGTTGCTGTTTCAGGCTTTAAAAAAGTATTAAACCGCTGGAAAAAGGTCTATAAGAAGCAGGCAGCAACGCCGGTAAAAGGCTTGTATTTTTGGGGTGGTGTCGGTCGAGGAAAAACCTATTTGGTGGATACCTTTTATGATAGTTTGCCTTTTGAAAACAAAATGCGAGTGCACTTTCATCGCTTTATGCATCGAGTTCATCAAGAGCTAAAGGCCTTGTCAGGGCAATCGGATCCACTTAAGGTGATTGCGAAAAAGTTTGCTAAAGAAACACAAATTATCTGTTTTGATGAGTTTTTTGTTTCTGACATTACCGATGCCATGATTTTAGGTACGCTTTTTGAAGAGCTGTTCGCGCATAATGTCACGCTGGTGGCAACGTCAAACATTATTCCCGATGAGTTGTATCGAAACGGCTTACAACGTGAGCGCTTTTTACCTGCGATTAAGTTGATTAACGAACACACCCTTATAGTTAATGTTGATAGTGGTGTCGATTATCGTTTAAGAACCTTAGAGCAAGCTGAGATATTCCATTATCCTCTTGATAAGGCAGCTAGTGAAAACCTTGAGCATTATTTTAAACAGCTATCGACAGATGAAGGAAAAACCGGGCAGACGATTGAAATTAATAACCGTCAGCTAGACACTGTGATGGTCAGTGATGGCGTGGTGTATTTTGATTTTAGTGTACTTTGTGAAAGTGCGCGAAGCCAAGGCGATTATATGGAAATTAGTCAGTTATATCACACGGTATTAATGGGTAATGTTAAAGAAATGGGACCGGATAGTGATGACTCTACTCGACGGTTTATTGCTTTAGTGGATGAGTTTTATGAACGAAATGTAAAACTTATTATGTCTGCTGAGCTTGCTTTAGAAGATTTATATAGCGGTGGTAGACTCGCTTTTGAATTTAAGCGCTGCTTAAGTCGACTGCAAGAAATGCAATCTCACGATTACCTGGCGAGTGAGCACCTGCCATAACAATCGTTAGTTAAATGGTTAATAAAAAGCCCGACGCATTTATATGTGTCGGGCTTTTTTGTTATGCTACTTGTTAAATTTATCTGTTAAATCAATGAACTCAGTTCATGCGCTAGTACATTAACGTGTATAGTTTTCGGCGAAATTTAAGCGCAAGTGGATCGCCATCAGGCAAAGCTTTTAATATATCTATAAACAGCTCTTTGCTTTTGCCCTTAGTCGCCTCATCACCAGCTTGTACTAGACGAAACAACAAGGTTAACGCATCCTTATGGCGGTTAACTTGGCTATATTGTGCGGCAAGTTGATGGCTGAGGTTAATATCATCAGGAGTTGACTGCAATTGTGATTCTAATGCTTGAATCTCTGGAGAGTTTTCCGCCTTTTCAGTCAACTCTACTTTCGCGACTAACGCTTGGTAGTCGCTATCTTGATCAACCATCATAATCGTTGCTAATAGTGCTTTAGCATCTTCAGTGTTGCCAGTTTGCAGCAATACATCAATCAAGACCAATTTAATATCAGCACGAGCATTATCAATTTGATAAGCCTGCGTTATCGCATTGTTAGCTTCAGTTAATTGATTATCATCTAACGCGACTTTGGCTTGAGCAAGTAAAATATCTTCAGGCTTAGGTAAGTGTTTATCAAGAAATACAGCAATGCTGGCTTCATCTTGTGGGCCTGAGATACCATCAAGGGGTTGGGCATCTTTAAGTAATATAGCTGTTGGCAAGCCTTGAATACCAAATTGTTGCGCAATTTGCCCTTGGCTTTGACAGTCTACCGTCGCTAGAGAAATATGTTCAGTCAAGCTTGATAGTTTCGCTGATAATTTATCACGTAAATCTACACTTTCTGGTACTTGCTCTGCCCAGAAGCACACGAGTACTAACTTGCTTTTTGATTGTTCAACAACCGCTTGTTGAAAGTTATCTAAGGTAATGGCAATCATATATTGTCCTGAATGTGCTATTTAATGCATTTAATATGCGGATTACTGGTATCGCTTTCAAGGTTTAGCCTAGAACAAACCAAAGCAAACCAACACCTAAGATTAATCGATAGATAACAAAAGGCATCATACCGAGCTTTTCTAATAAAATAAGAAAGTAGTGAATACACGCATAGGCACTAACAAAGGCAAGTATGCTACCAAGTCCCATGGCATACCAATCAACGGCTTCTGTTGATAACACAAGTTTAAGGGTTAAATAACTGCCTGCCATTGCAATCGCGGGAATAGATAGTAAAAAAGAAAAGCGAGCGGCGTTATCTCGGCTCAAGCCCAACATTAAACCAATTGTCATGGTAATACCTGAACGTGAGGTACCTGGGATAAGTGCCACAGCTTGGGCTAAGCCAATTAGCATCGCGCCTTTTATACCCAGCTTTTCCATCGGTTTGTGAGTTTTGCGATTACCTGCTTTGATATCGGCAAAACCTAAAAGAAAGCCAAAGAGTAAAGTGGTTGCAGCAATAACTAGTGCCGAACGTAAATGCTCTTCGATATAATCTTTACCAAATAAACCAAATAGGCCTGCAGGGATGGTGGCAAATAAAATCCACCAAGCAAGTTTGCCATCAAAACTTTGACTACCTTTCTCAGGACCAATACCTACAGTGCCGAACCATGCAACCGCCATAGCGCCAACTTCTTTACGAAAATACATCATTACGGCCAAGAGTGTGCCAACGTGTACAGCGACATCAAATGCTAACCCTTGATCTTGCCAGCCTAAAATTTGCGAAGGTAATATTAGGTGGGCTGAGCTTGAAATAGGTAAAAATTCGGTTAAACCTTGCATTAACGCAAGAATGATAATTTCTAGGGTACTCATGTGGTGTTAGTTATCCTTTAACTGACAGAAATATTATTTTCTAGATAAGTGCTACCAGCAATTATCAACAATACTTAATTGTTGGCTAGCATGATCATAGTTTTGCCATAAATCAGCATAGCTTTGCTTTAATATTGGGTGAGCAAGCTCCGGTGCTATCTGGCTTAAAGGCCAAAGCACAAAGGCATTTTTTGTTATTTCATCGCGAGGCAATTGTGCCGGCTGTTCGATAATTAAATCGTCATATAATAACAAGTCGAGATCTAAGGTTCTCGGGCTAAACTTTTTCGCGCTGTGATCCCGGCCGTGAGTAAACTCGATTTCACGTAAAATGCTCGCTACCTGCACAACACTTTGCTGGCACTCTATTCCTATAACCATGTTATAAAAAAGCGGACCATTAAAGCCAATGGCTTCACATTCAAATAATGATGATAAGGTTAATTGTGCAAAATCAAGCTCAAAGGCATGCGCTAAAGCGATGAGCCCTTGCTTAACATTGTGCTCACGTTCGATATTACTACCAAGTGATATATAAATTTGTGCCATTAACCAGCGCTCTTGGCGTTTTGTTGGCCACGTTCAATTTCTACGCCGACAGTTTGGGCATTGTGCACCGCACCCGGTTTACCTATTGCAAGCTTTAACCAGGGAATACTGTATGCTTCCATTAAGAAACTCGCCATGCGCTCTGCAAGTGTTTCAATTAAATCTACTGTGTTGTCGTTAGCAAATTTTTCAATGGCTACCGAAATATCAGCATAATCTAAGGTTTTTGCCAGTTCATCATTTTCTGCTGCCTTGGCAGTGTTCCAACCCATTGCTAGATCAATCACTAATGTTTGCTTAATCTGCTTTTCCCAGTCAAAAAAACCAATGGTTGTTTGAATACTCAAACCTTTAATAAATACCTTATCCATGACTAACCTGTTACCTT
>Ga0105348_1000504_pt1 | contig 29132 bp, 22 predicted proteins | sample EN8Hudsemesocosm_2_FD_83504 | JGI IMG/M metagenome (GOLD analysis project Ga0105348, IMG submission 83504) | Methane-oxidizing microbial communities from mesocosms in the Hudson Canyon - EN8C Hudson Canyon | ecosystem: Environmental > Aquatic > Marine > Cold seeps | place: Hudson Canyon... | reverse complement strand
TTGGTAATAGGGCATCGCCTCCCAGGGCTCAGCATCTTCAAGTCGAAGCTTTTCAGCCTGCAGTAACTTATGCTTATGGGCAAAGTTATTTGGGTTGAACTCGGCCAATTTTCGAATCGTCTTAAACGAGCTTTGCAATAGCTCAGCATAACGTGCATGTTCTGGTGAATCGGACTGTTTAAGCAAGACCTCAATAAGGGTAATCCCGGCAATCAGGTGGTGATCGATATTTACCGAACTTTCCGGTGACCAGCCTAAAGTTGAGTCGGCCTGAAGCAACTCGACTAGCTTTTCTTCTGCGGTTTTATTTGACCAAAAAGCATAAAGCAAACGCGCGTGATCTAAAGAGGCCTGGTGAAAACTTTTTTCAATATTATCGATAAGGGTTTTATTAAAGTCTGAATCTCTAAGCTCGAACTTACCACTCATTAGCGATTCTGCGAGCCGTTGCATCACTAAGCTGGTCGGTTGAAATATTTTATGTGCGCTTGTGATTTTTGCACAGTGTGCGGCATCACGCCCCAGATCAGCTAACAGGCAACCCTGAGATAACCCAAGAAACAATTCACTATTTAGATTGATCACCGCTCGCATCGTATCACCCACAGCCAAGCCCTGCTGGTAGCCTTGCTGGTGTAATTTTCTCACCTGCCCTAAAGGCAGTTGGTAATGCATCACGCAAAGTGCAAGAATATTTAATATATTCGAGGCTTCACGACAATGAGAATAGGATGCCATTATTTTCAAGGCTTGCTCGCCATAATTGACGGCCTCACTGTACTGCTCATGCCTTGCTTTCAACATGGCCTGTATAGCCAGTACCAATGCCGTCAAATCGCTTTTACCATATTCATAACTGAGTATTAAAGCCTGCTGAATATAGAGTTTAGTATTGTGAGCTTTGCCGATTATAAAACTACAGAGGCCCATATTTGCCAGTAGACCCATCGCGGTCTGCTTCAATGAATGGTGTACCTCAGGGAGCAAACTAATTTCATTAATAGCTTTATCTGCTATCCACTTATCCAAGGTTTTCTCGGTATCATCAAGCGCCATTAGCAAGGCTTGCTCTGTATTGGGAACACTCAAACCGCACAAATTTAAACCTTGCTCACCGATGACAAGCACTGCTGACCACTTGCCTTGACTGAATAACAACGTCATTTGTTTTAAACAGACTTGTGCTTTTTCCTGCTTGCTACAAGCTTCTCGTAACACTTCCCGATAGAGCTTTTCTGCCTGATCATGCTGGCCACTGATAACGCTGCATTCTGCAGAGATCAGACTCAACAAGTAAGCCAAGTCATAATGCAGCTGCCAACAATTGGCAGGCAACAAGCTCAGGCCTATCTCAGCATAGCGACTGGTCGCTTCCCAGGCACCTGCCTGCTTTGCTTTTTGTGCGGCCTGTGAATTTAGCTGAGCTAGCTGCAAGCGTTCATCGGGCTCTGAAACCAATGTGCAGCTTTTATTTAGATGCTTTAATGTGCCAAATAGGTATTGATGCCGTTTGCTGCCTTCTTCTGCATAATACTTTAACAGCCGGCGTCCAATCTCAAGGTGGGTTTGCTGGCGATTATAATGTTGCGAATCGTTATAAGCAGCTTGCAATACATTATCATGAGTGAAGCGGCATTGAGGTACTTCAGCGCCCTGATCCAAGTCAAAATCCTGGCCCTCTAAGTCTATTAAGCTGGCTATTTCGAAAAAACAGTCGCCTGACTCTTGCAGGATAAAACCGGCTTGCAGAACAGGCCAAAGTTCTCTTGCACATTCCGCCACCGAAATATCCGCCGCAACGGCCAAACGTGTCAAATCAAATTGATGCCCTAAACAGGCGGAAATATGCAGTAAGCGTCGACTGTCAGGGGCTAAAAGTTGTAGTTGCTGCGTTAGCAGACCAAATACATTATCTGAAATTGCTATAGCCTCGATCTGCTTTAAGTCCCAGCGCCAGCACTGGGCGTGTAAATCAAAATCCAGCATACTGTTTTGATAAAGCAACTTGAGAAATTCATTGATGAAAAAGGGATTGCCCCCGGTTCTGGCTCTAAGCAACGCAGCCAGTTCTGATACGCCTTGTCCCCTTTGCTTCAAGGTATCAATCAAGAACTGTTCCAGCACGGTTTGAGATAAGGCAGACAAGCTCAAGGCTTCAAGGGCATCAATTTGATTTAGCGCGATAATACTTGGATGCTCACTGCTTACCTCACTGTCACTGTAAGCAACGACTATCAAAAAATGCCCTGCAGCTTCTTGCATCAAATTTTGTAGCCAGCTCAAGGTACCCGGATCAGACCATTGCAAGTCATCGAGAAATATCACCAGGGGCTGCATCTGACTAATACACTGTACAAGCTGACAAAGCAGATGATTCAAGCGGCTTTGTGATTCAATAAACGTTAAGCGGGGCGCTTCAGGTAACAAACCGAAGACTGTTTTCAATTCGGGGATAAAATCAACCAAAACCCGGGCATTATTAGCCAAGGTCTGTTGTAATTTAGTTTGCAAAAAACTTAAACGCTCTGGCTCTAGCGTCAACGCGAACTTAATCCAGGATCTAAGCGCTTGCTTTAGCGGAGCATAGGGTGAGTTTTGGGCATCTCGTTCTGACTTGCCCCTAATAAATAGCCCTTTATGAGCAACCAGTGGCATATGTAACTCATTGACCAATGCGCTTTTACCCATGCCGGAAGCGCCTACTACCGCCACTATCTGCGGCTGACCATAAACAGCGCGTTGAAAGTATGTGAACAAAGCCAATATTTCAGGGCCTCGCCCGTATAAGCACTGAGGTAAATGTAGTTTGCCGGAAAAATCTTTCTGCCCTAAGGTGAAGGCGTTGGAATTACCTAACTGCCAATTTTTAAATACTTTTTCGAGATCAAAACTTAAACCTAAAGAATACTGATAACGACTACCGGCATCTTTAGCCAGAAGCTTATCTATCATCTGGGAAAGCGTCTCGGTTACATCCGGTCTGATATTCATAACGGGGGTGGGATGATGCGCCAAATGCTGATGAATCGTGTCGAGTTTGTCCTCTCCCTTAAAAGGTAACTGGCCGGTGAGTAATTCATAAAAGATCACGCCCAGTGAATAAAAATCACTCCGATAATCCAAGCGACAATTCATCCGCCCGGACTGTTCGGGCGAGATATAATCCAGCTCACCTTCTATTTGCTCTGGCGGTTTCAAACTTGGCTGTTCGTGAGTCAACAAACTCGCCAAATCAAAGTCGAACACTTGCACACTGGCGTCGTCTGGATTAATTAGAATATTGCGGGTATGTAGATTTTTAAAAATGAGCCTTTCTTGATGAATTTCACCTAAGGCATTGACCAGTTGCACCGCGATTTTAAAAAAAATCTCTATCGGCAGCTGGTTATTAGCCGCCTTATCCAGATAACGTTTGAGGCCAATGCCCCCCACATCTTCCAGGATCATTACCGGGCCGTCATCGGATTCAATCCAATCACGTACTGTGGCTATATTTGGGTGATCAAAACGTTTCAGCAACTCATGCGCATAAGTGAAACGATATAAGTGCTTAGTACTTAAATGGCCCCGATTAAGATGACGAAGAATAACCGGCTGTTCATCGCAAAGGCGTAAGGCACGCTGAAGCTGCGTCGTTTGATCCGCATAAACTTGTTCGATGATTTTGTAGCCTGATAGCGTAAACATAACAACTGGACAGCTTGTTTAGGACTTGTTAATCAGTATAGAAGAATGCTGTATATTTTCTATACAATAATGAGCTGAAATCTGAACTAAATGCCCTTCACTCAACTTCGGCTTACTCGCTAAAGCAAGGCTTTATATTCAATAGAACAAGGCGCTACATCCAATAAAACAGTTACCGTACTTAATAAAACAATGAGCTGTACTTATTAAAGCAATGAACTATACGCAATCATCTTTTAAATATTTTAATAATTGAAAACTGTATTTATATACAGTAAATTAGCGCATATGAAACTCTATCTTGCTGAAAAACCCAGCCTTGGCCGCGCCATTGCCTCTGCCTTACCCAAACCCCACCATAAAGGTGAAGGCTGCATTTATGTCGGCCATAAAGATAAGCAACAATGTGATGTGGTTTCTTGGTGCATAGGCCACCTACTCGAACAGGCGGAACCTGACGCCTATGATGCCAGCTTGAAAAAATGGTCACACGCACACTTGCCGATTATTCCCGAAACCTTTAAAGGCGGGTGGAAATTACTGGCCAAAAGCAAAACCCGTAAGCAATTTACTATTCTCAAAAAACTCATCAAACAAGCAGCACATATTGTTCACTGCGGTGACCCTGACAGGGAAGGCCAACTTCTGGTAGATGAAATGATTAATCACGTAGGCGTTGGCGCGCAAGTAAAGCAGGGTATTCAGCGCTGTTTGATTAGCGATTTAAATACCCCTGCGGTCAAAAAATCGCTTAATGACTTAAAACCAAATTCTGATTTTTCGGCACTTTCAATCTCGGCACTGGCACGCTCACGAGCGGACTGGCTTTATGGTATGAACCTGACACGTGCATATACCTTACAGGCACAAACAGTCGGTTTTAAAGGCGTGGTGTCCATTGGCCGGGTGCAAACCCCGATATTAGGACTCGTCGTTCGTCGCGATGCAGAAATAGAAGCCTTTTCCCCACAAACGTATTATGAAGTCGAGGCGCACTTACTGACACAAACTGAGCAGACATTCACTGCTAAGTGGCAACCAAGTGAGGCCTGTGAGAAACATCTAGATGAAGAAGGCCGTGTACTCAATAAAGCGCTGGCTGAGAATGTAGTCACACGTATTACCCAGCAAACCGCGACGGTACAATCTGTTGAAAACAAAGCCAAAAAACAAGCCGCTCCCTTGCCTTATAGCTTGTCAGCACTACAAATAGATGCCGCCAAACGTTTTGGTCTCAGTGCCAAAATGGTACTGGATATTTGTCAGAATCTTTATGAAAAGCACAAGCTGATTACTTATCCTCGCTCAGACAACCGCTACTTACCCCTTGGACACTTTAAACAAGCAGCGAGCGTTATTGTGGCTATTGAAAAGAATGCCGGCTTATCTGTCTTATGCAAAGAGGCTAATACCCAGCTCAAGAGCAGAGCCTGGAACGATACTAAAGTTACTGCTCATCATGCCATTATTCCCACAGAGAATAGCGCCAAGCAGGGTTTACTCAGCCGTGCTGAACAGCAAGTCTACGATTTAATTGCCAGACAATACCTCTGTCAATTTTACCCGCCTTGGGAATACATTGATGGCAAAGTAGAAATCATCATCGCTGGCGGTTTATTTATTGCTAAAGCACGTACAACAACAGCCCAGGGCTGGAAGCTTGTTTTCGAACAAGCCGAAAAAGCAGCGACAAACAAAAGACAAAACCAGCTACCCTCGCTTCAACAAGGCCAATCCTTACTCTGTGAGCATGGACAGTTACTGGAGAAAGAAACCCAGCCCCCCAAGTATTTTACCGATGCCACTCTGCTCGCGGCGATGACGGGCATCGCCCGTTTCGTGACCGACCTCGAAGTAAAAAAAGTACTCAAGGAAACAGACGGTTTAGGTACTGAAGCCACCCGCGCGAGTATTATCGAATTATTATTCAAACGTCAGTTTTTGCAGCGCAAAGGGAAACAAATTCAGGCAACAGCAGCAGGCAAGGGGGTAATAAACAGTCTACCCGAAGGCATGACGCGCCCTGATATGACGGCTAGGTGGGAGTTAATGCTCAATAGCATCAGTCAGAGAAAATACAACTACAACGACTTTATGCAACCCTTACAACATCAAATTAGCAATCTAACTAATCAGGCACAAGAACAAACACTCAGTGCACTCAAGGGTATAAAGCAAACAGGCTATAAGCGTAAAAAGAAATTTCGAAGTTCAGCTAAGTCAAAAAAAGCCACTACTTCGTAATTGAAGACTCAGAATATGAGCAGTGTAAATTCCGGCTAGAAACACACAGAATAATTAAGATAAATTGAAAACCCCTTACCCAAAGAGACGACTCCACCAACTACCTTGCTCTTTAGGTTCAGACTCTGTCTCAGAGGCTGTTTCAGCCTCGCCCTCAACTTCTGTCACAGGTTCAACGTCTGCTTTAGCGTCAATGCTTGTTTCAAGTTTGGCTTCTGTCCTGTTTTTCATTTTAGCTTCTGAATCAAGCCTTTCTAATTCAAAGGTTTTTTTCGCTTTCTGAAGTTCAAGTTTCTCCTGTTCAAAGCGCTTTATCTCTTCTTCTAGTGCAAGTTTGGCTTGTTCGAAATCTCTTATTTCTTGGGCAAGTTTTTCCTTTTCTTTCTGGATCGCAAGCTTCTCTTTATTCAAAGCCTCTTGCTTCGCTGGTGTCAGTATTGGCTGCTTTTCTTTTGTTAGCTTCTTTGCTTGTTTTGCTTGTTTAAGCATTTTAGCTTTTTTCTTCTCTTTATCTTTATCACGCTTACTCTTTTTATATGGCGACTCCTTGCACTCACCACGAGAAGGATCTAGACGGCAGCGGATTTTCCAAAAAAGTTTCAGGGCCGTTTCATTATTGACCTTGTCATCTCTCAACGCCAAGCGAACGCGTTTACTAAAATGGTCAATATCATCTTTCACAGACTGTTTGGTTTTGATCCAGTATTTTGCAGGAATTTCCTTTTCAGCATCCAACACCATTTTGTCTATTGCTTTCAAACGAGTCAGCATATAACTGCGCATTTTTGCGCCAAAGTCTTCAGGAAACTGGTCACGTTTAGCGATCGTCTGAAGCATGCCATAATATAAACGATAATCAAGAATACCGCCTGTAGTACCCAAACCTCGATAAAGCTCAAAGGTGTTATAAGCCAGAGCAGGCATGATCACAATATCAATTGAGCCACTATTAAACTGCCCGGCAAAATCCTCGAGAGTAACATCCACTTGCGAGCTGCCTGCTAAGTCGGCAAACTTTTTCATTTGAGGGTCGCCGTTCAATATAGCAAGCGTTTTGCCAGCGAAGTCATCAATTTCGTCAATAGAACGATCATTCACAAAGGCATACATCGAGCCTACTGGCGCGGTCGTTACAACTTCATAGTTATCTTGTGTCATCAGGTTACCCGCTCGTTCCCGAGCTAAAGTCGCAATCGCTAACTCTAAACCTTCTTGCGAATTAATAGCGCCTATGGCATCCATGGTGCCGGCAAATTTTACAAACTGACGCGACAAGATACTGGTGAGAACAACGGCTTCACATCGACCTGCTTTGAATTCTTTGGCTGCACGAAGTTCATCGGTAAAGGCGATAAAATTAATATTCAAACCCCAAGCCTGGGCTTTAGGTATCACGTCTGAATAAAACGTCATGACAGGCCCGTTTCGCCCGACTGGATCCCAAACACAAAAGGTTTTATTTTCCATCGCAAAGGTGGAAAAGCTTGAAACCAGTAGCAAAACAATTAATAAGAAATTACGCGCCATTATTATAGCTAACTCCATATAGCAAACAGGTACATTTAAATAAGCACAAATACATTATAAAAATTAAACAAGGATCCAGTCTCTATTCTTATATTTAACACAAATTCTGATCCAGTTTATTAGACACACATCGGAGATGCGTTATAAACGCTGGCATAAAATAACACACTTAGGGTAGTTATTTGATGACGAATATATCAAAACTCAGCGTTTATCATGATAAATATTCACATAATTTCGATAGCGAAGATATTTCAGGCGGTTTTGAATCGTAAATTGCGCAGGAAGTTGAACAAGAGGAAGTGGTATAAAGTGTGATGGTGGTAAAAAAACGCACGGTTTGCTCAAGCAGACCGCTCAATAAAGACCTGAATAAGATAAAAAATCATTAAATATAAACGAAAGTAAAAGGGCTAAAACGCGCTAGCTATCGCTTAAGAATGCCCCGTTACCATCATGACGAAATACTTAGTTAGTCTTTCATGCTCTGCTTAATATCATCAATCAAAGCCTTATACCCGCTGTTTAAGATTATAATTAGAATATACCTTCAATACTAGAAAGGGCATACGCGCTCCCGGCCTATGATACCAGCAGCTCTAAACCCCTTTCCATTGCTACCAGCGCGAGGGTAAAAGCTGATTCATTTTGCGCTAGAAAGTACAACCCACAGCGATACCCAGCATTTGTTCTTGCACGGTTACACACAAAGCCATTTATCTTAATTTCACGTTTATATTTATCAGAAACTAATAAGCACAACTCATCGCCAATCTTGAAATTATGCTCGCTCTCAATTGCCATCCCAAAACGATTAAAATCAAGCACACATAAGTTGGTATTTTGAGTGAGTTCTGTTTTGGATTTAAGGGTTTGAAGTGCAATGGAAAGTTCGGGCGCTAGAAAGCGCTGATGATGACGTCGTTCGTTTGTTGTTATATTCATATACTACCCTGATTGATACTATCAACTGTTATTAGAATTTAACGTTTAAATGTTAATAATTAGTTTAGGTGAAGATTTAGCAATCAACCATTTTAAATTTTGTTTAAATAGAGGGTTTTTTTCGACTTTACGGGCTGATGAGCTCAGCGCCTTTTAAAGAAGCGATAAAACGCGCCAGTTCGTCAAAGTATGCACTTTCAAGGGCGATGTCCATGCAAACGGTTTCAGAATAAAGCACATTTATTACCTGCCCTTCGCGCTGATCAAGCCAGTGCCTTAAGCTTTGTTCATCAGCAAAATTACAGTTTATTTGATAGTCATCCAGCTGAATATATACGATGGTTGAGGCGTGATCATAAGCTTGTTGGGCAGCGTGAGAATAAGCACGCACCAAGCCGCCAGCACCGAGTTTAATACCGCCAAAATAGCGAATTACCACCACCATGACATCACCAATGTTTTTATGCTGCATCACATTAAGTATGGGTTTGCCTGCGGTGCCACTTGGTTCACCATCATCCGACATAGCAGCCGACTCGGCGTGCAAAGGCGAACCGAATATATATGCCCAACAATGATGACGGGCATCAGGGTAATCTATTTTAGCTTGGCCCAAAAATGCCTTCGCCTGTTCACGGTCTGACACCTTAGCCAGACGAGCAATAAAGCGGCTTTTCTTAATTTCGTAAGTCACTTCAGTCATCCCTTCAGGGACAGGGTAGTGCTGATTCATATAAATTTACTCAACCTATTTGTACTCAGCCTATTATTTATCAACTACGGATCACAATAAGACGGCCATTTTGTTTTTCAAAATCCAATACGTAATCATACTTATAATAGAGAATATGCAGCTTAAGCAGTTGCTGTTTATCGTCCAGCGTGAAGGAAAAATAAATTGGCCTAAGTTGAAACTCGCCACGCTCTTCGGGCTCACTTACTGTGGCTTTTATAAAATCAAAAGTGTAAAAGAGCGTCTCTGTTTGACTGTCGTTTTCAATACGTTCAGCTTGCCCAAAAACAGCAAGCAAGCTATTTCTATTCGGTAGCGTTAAAGTCGGCACTGCTTTTAATTTAAAGCGCATATCAAGTCGACTTAAACTAAGATCATAGTCATCAGAACAAATAGACCTCAATATCGACTCAATCAAAGCAGGCCCGAATAATTGACTCAGCCTGTCATCAAGCTCGGCTGACTTTAGTACCGGGGTGCTACCCACTGCATGATACGCCATGCTTAATTCAAAGCTTTTTCTAGCCTCTCCAGACAGGTCTTGTATTCGAAAGACATCCTGTGTGATTACACCCTTGTCTTCTATACGCTCAAAAATATACTCTGAGCTCTGTATATAAGCGCTCGCTATATAAGAAGCCTCAGTATAAGAACGCTGCGCATAAAAGCTATGGATAGGCGCAGCGTTAAGATATCGAAGTAGTACCTTCCGCGGTAGAACAGGATTGAGGAATTTAATTTTTAGGGCGTCAGCCTGTACCCTGAGATCAACATGCTCGTCAAAGTCACAAAACTGATCGCCAAACTTATACAGCGACCAATAGCGACAGCCACTCAAGCAAAAAATCATCATGAAACATAAGATAATCAGTCGGCACATCATCATTCAATCACAGGCAAAAATGTAAAGTATCATAAAATAAGTTTTTTTTGCGCCTTAGTCTCACTCATGGTCTATTCGCGCCAGGCGTTCTCGGTTATGCTTGCGCACTTTATATCCTGTGCATTTATCTGTTTAAATTTTGGTGTACAAGGGCATAGTTACAATATTTGAAATACATCTTAATCCCTTGCCTTATCGCACACTAAAGATGTATTTATCTCGACTCGCAGCATCTTGGACGGAATCAGTATGAAATCATTGAGTTTGGCAGATCAAATCTTCTTGTGGCTAGAAAAGCGACAACAACCAATGCACGTAGGCGGCTTACACCTATTCAGTTTTCCTGAAGGTGCGGGTCCAAATTACATGACCGAACTGGCTGAATACATGCGTTCTTTCGATCAACCGATTGCGCCTTTTAATCAAAGACTTTCAAGCCGCTTTGGCCAATATTATTGGGAAGAAGATAAACAGTTTGATTTAGAGCACCATTTCCGTCACAGCGCGCTACCTAAGCCGGGCCGAATCAGAGAACTATTATCACTCATCTCGGTGAAACATGGTGCCTTAATGGATAGAGAGCGCCCAATGTGGGAGTGCCATTTAATAGAAGGTATTGAAGGCCGTCGTTTTGGCGTGTATTACAAAGCACACCATTGCATGATGGATGGCGTAGCCGCTATGCGTATGACCTCAAGACTTTTGTCAGAAGACCCGAATCAAACGAACTTACCGCCTCTATGGGCAGTACCTGATACTAAAAAGCAACGCCCTGTAAATATCGGCCAAAGTAATATTGCGAGTAGTCTAGCGACATTGGCGAGCGCAGCAGGCAAACAAATATCGACTGTACCCACGCTCATCAAAGAAGTTAGCCATGCGATTGGCCAGGCAAGGGTAAACCCCGATTATGTATCGGCTTTTCAAGCTCCGCCGAGCATTCTCAATAAACCGATTACAGGCTCTCGACGCTTTGCAGCTCAGTCCTACCCTATTGAGCGCTTTAAAACGCTGGCCAAGAAAACCGATGCCACCTTAAATGATATCGTTTTAGCTGTTTGCGGCAGTGCTTTGCGTAACTACCTCATCAGTCAAAAAGCATTGCCTACCAAGCCTTTGATTGCGATGGTACCTATGTCGATGCGTAAAGATGACAGCACCACAGGCAACCAAATAGCCATGATACTGGCTAGCTTAGGCACACATATAGCAGACCCGGCTCAGCGCTTGGATATGGTTAAAAATTCTGTACAGGATTCTAAAAAGCGTTATTCACAAATGAGCCTTGAAGAAGCCATTAACTATACAGCCTTAACGTTGGCACCTGCAGGCCTAAACATGCTCACCGGTTTATCCAATAAGCTTCAAGCATTTAATGTGGTCATCTCGAACGTACCTGGCCCTAAGAAAAAGCTTTACTGGAATGGTGCACAATTAGATGGCATGTATCCTGTGTCCATTCCTCTGGATCGAATAGCATTGAATATCACCCTGGTCAGCTATATTGACCAACTTGAATTTGGTTTCACGGCCTGTCGCCGGACTTTACCCTCAATGCAACGTTTATTAGACTATGTTGAAATTGCAATTGATGAATTAGAAATTGCAGCGGGTATTAAGTAAGCTGAATACGCACTTTTATAACTTTAACAGTACGGTAGATGAAAAAGTATGTCACAAAAGAAAAGCAGTAAACCAGAATCCTTTGAACAAAAAGTAAGCTATGGCTTTGGCTGGCAGTTTGGCCGTCAAATGCAAAAAAATCGTTTTGAAGGGATGGATATTGAAGCCACAATTCAGGCACTGAGACAGTGCTTTAATGGTGAAGCTTCACTGCTTTCTGAAGGCGAATTAAATGAAGCCTATGATGCCGTTAAAGAAAACCGCATGAAAGTTGAAGCAGATCGCGCTGAAAAGTATCAGGAACTTTGTACTACCTTCCTGAGTGAGAATGCTAAGCGAGATGGTGTCGAAGTAACAGCGTCCGGCTTACAGTATGAAATACTGGAAACCGGAGAAGGTGACAAACCTGCTGGTGAGCAAGTCGTACAGGTTCACTATCATGGCTCTTTCATTGATGGCCAGGTGTTTGATAGCTCTGTTACACGCAATGAACCTGCAGAGTTTGCCCTGGATCAGGTCATACCAGGCTGGACAGAAGCGCTCGCGATGATGCCTGTCGGTTCTAAGTGGCGTATTGTGGTGCCCCATGAACTGGCTTATGGTGAAGCCGGCTCACCACCCGCGATTCCGCCTAAGGCGACTTTGATCTTTGAAGTACACTTGATGTCAATCGTCAGGTAAGTCAAAACGGTGCGCCATGCGCACCGCTTAATTCTACACTCTAGTACTACACAGCCTGAAACAGACTGCCGGCTAAAATGGGCCAATGAGCAGACCAACCTTTTGTTGGCCATTCTTTAAACTCTGTGCGTACATATTGATGAATTCGCCCTTCAAGATTGACCAAGAGCAGGTTAGCACCGCTGATCGCCGTCAGCCTGAGTTTTTTCTGCTCACGCACCTCTGATTCACGAATCACTTGTCGAATTTCAGTTTCAAGACGCTCAAAGATGTGCGCAGCACGCTGACGAACCTTTGGTTTCTCACCCGCTAATGCACTGCCGGTCAACAAAGCACACATACCAGGGTTTTTCTCGGCAAAAGCCAAAACAAAAATCAAGATCCGCTGCAAGCGGTCCACAGCCTTCGGGACATCTTGATTAATAATTTTAATACGAGTGAATATAGACTCTTCTATAAATTCGATTAAGCCTTCAAACATTTTCCCTTTACTGGGAAAATGTCGATACAAAGCCGCTTCGGTAACGCCAACTTCCTTGGCCAAACGTGCTGTGGTAATCCGTTCACCGGGATTTTTTTCAAGCATTTCAGCCAGCACTTCAAGAATTTGCTGACGGCGGTTTGGTTTTTTTTCTGTAGGCGTTTTTTCACTCACTGTCTGATTCCTATTAGTCGATAGAACTTATTAATACATGGAAAAAGCTTAGACAATTAAACCTTCAATCGGAGATGATGCCGAGGCATAAAGTTTTCTGGGCATACGGCCAGCTAAATAAGCATCACGCCCACATTCAACAGCCAAACGCATCGCCTTAGCCATTAGAATAGGGTCTCGTGCGGCGGCAATCGCGGTATTCATTAACACGCCCTCGCAACCAAGCTCCATTGCAATCGTGGCATCTGAAGCCGTGCCGACGCCAGCGTCCACCAATATAGGCACCTTCGCATTCTCAAGAATCATTTTAATATTATAGGGGTTACGAATGCCTAAGCCCGAGCCAATAGGGGCGCCCAAAGGCATAACGGCCACACAGCCCATATCTTCTAGACGCTTCGCGACTAAAGGGTCATCCGTTGTGTAGACCATGACTTTGAAACCGTCTTTAATCAAGGTTTCTGCAGCGCTTAGTGTTTCAGTGACATCAGGGTACAGTGTTTTCTGATCACCCAATACTTCAAGCTTCACCAGGTCATGCCCATCTAAAAGCTCACGCGCTAACCTGCAGGTTCGAACGGCATCTTTAGCCGTATAACAGCCCGCCGTATTAGGTAAGATAGTGTATTTTTCAGGAGAGATAACATCTAAGAGGTTTGGCTCATCGGGGTTTTGGCCAATATTGGTTCTTCGAACAGCGACCGTGACTATTTCGGCACCACTGGCTTCAATAGCCAACTTAGTTTCATCCAGATCTTTATACTTCCCGGTACCCACCAATAGTCTCGATTGATAAGACTTGCCTGCAATCACTAAGGGGGATTCTGCGTGTATCTCTTGAGTCATGTATTTTTCACTTGTTGTCTGTATCACTGAAAATTTAAAAGGCCAAATAGACTAAAGCCATTAGCCGCCACCGATTGCTTGTACTACTTCAACCTGATCACCGGCCTTGAGAAAATAAGTGCCATGTTCGCTACGCGAAATAATGTCTTCGTTGACTTCAATGGCATAACGTTTACCTTCCAGGTCCAAGCTCTGTGTCAAAGTACTGAGACTTGCATCACCAGCCACTTCAAAGGCTTCACCGTTTAAGTTAATTTCGATCATAATGTATTACTGCTCTATCGTCTGTTCTGTATCTAGCTTAGCTGTACTAGTCTTACCTGTACGGTTCTTACCTGTAGTGGGCTTAGCCATACTTTTTAACGCGAGTAGCATATAAAACCAAGCCAGGATAAATGCTAGGCCACCGAAAGGGGTAATCGCTCCCAAGACCTTTAAACCACTTAATGCCAAGGCATAAAGACTACCACAAAATAGCACTAATCCCAGCAGGAAAAGGCCTGCCGCGCGCCCGTATTGTTTTATTTGAGCGCTGGAATTATCCTGCATGCTCATTAATAAGCCTAGCAACAATAACGCGAGGGCATGAAACATTTGATAACGTAAAGCGGTGTCGTAGACCGCTAACATATCAGCCGAAATAATATTCTTCAAAGCATGTGCGCCAAAAGCACCCAACACCACAGATAATAGACTTAAACTGGCACCGGCCATCAAACAAAACTGTGCCGAAAAAAGCGTCTTTCTCTTGCTATTATTCATAATAAGACACGCTCACAATACCGAACAATCGCAAGAAATACGTTCACCGGTACCCATATTGATCGCCGTTAAGGTCCCCCCCCAAACACACCCCGTATCCAAAGCCTGAAATTGCGCTTTCTCTGGCCCTTCTAGCCCGGTAACCCCGGACAAAGCTGCCCAATGACCAAAAAGTAGCTGGGTCTTATCTTTTCTAGGCAGGCTAAACCAGGGAACATACGAGTCCGGCGCTTCTTCTAGCGTTTCTTTCACCGCAAAATCCAGCTCTCCGGTCGGTTTAACAAAGCGCATACGGGTAAAGTAGTTGGTGATCACTCTCAAGCGCGCCATCCCCTTCAAAGAAGATGACCATATTTCAGGCTCATTGCCATACATCACATCAAAAAACTCAAGACTATTGACGCCTTGTAGCTGAGCGCTCACTTCCAAACTCAAAGCGTAGGCTTCTTCAATGGACCAAATATGCGGAATGCCCGCATGACTCATCGCAATATTATTCGCTTTATCCCACACCATTAAAGGTTGATGCTTCAACCAGCTCATCAAGTCTTTGCAGTCTGTCGCTTGAAAAATTTCATCGAAAGTATCTTTACGCTTAGGACTACGTTCACCATAGTAGGTAGCCAATAAGTGCAGGTCATGATTTCCCAGCACCACCTTGGCAGGATGGCCACCTTCACGCCCCAGACTTTTAATTAAACGCAAACAGTCCAAAGAATCCGGGCCACGGTTCACCAAGTCACCAGCAAACCACAACTCATCTTCAGTTTGATCAAAGGAAATTTTGTCTAACAGGCTAACTAAAGACTGATAACACCCTTGTACATCACCTATTGCATAGCGCGCCATATGGATCTTAGCCTTTGGATAAATTTGAGATTAGCGTATTCACATCGGATTCATAAGCTAGCGGATCATTTGCATTGTTATCGCGAAATGCTTCCAAGCGCTCCTGACAGGCGCCACACTTACCACAAGCACGCTCTCTACCGTTATAACAGGTCCAGGTTTTTGAGTAATCTAAACCCATCGCCAAACCTTTCGTTAGGATCTCAGTTTTATTGATGTCTTGAAAGGGCGCAAGGATATCAACCACTTCATAATTGGCTACCTTGGATACCGCCGCCATTTTCTCAACAAACTCAGGCCGGCAGTCGGGATAAATAGCATGATCGCCACCATGAGCACCAAAATAAACAGCTTCAGCCTTGATCGATACCGCATAGGCAATCGCCAACGACAGCATGATCATATTCCGGTTAGGCACAACCGTTGACTTCATACTTTCTTCTTCATAGTGCCCTTCGGGAATTTCGATATCATCAGTCAAAGAAGAGCCTAGCAACAATTGATGAATCGCGGTGATATCAACTATTTTATGTGGCAGACCTAAATCGTCACACACTTTCTGGGCATAGTGCAGCTCTTTTGAATGCTTCTGTCCATAATTGAAGGATAAAGCATAAGGGCGTTTGCCTTGGGCGAGCGCCTGATTAAGCAGCGTGAAGGAGTCCATACCCCCTGAATATATCACCACGACCTTTTCTGTCATTTCGTTTCTCTTTGCATTAGATTTAGCGTCATTTTATTGGGCTATTTTATCGCGGGCTTGGGGAAAAAAAAAGCCTTGAATTATCAGTCAGACCAGATGATTCAAGGGCAAGGCGGTTCGATCAATAATTTTACGTAAAACAAAACTTGAATGCACACCGGTCACCCCCGGAATTCTGGTTAACTTACCTAATAGAAATTCTTGATAAGCTTCCATATCGGTGACTAAAACTTCCACCATATAGTCTGCGGATTGGCCTGTGATCAACATGCAGGAAATCACTTCAGGGCAAGATTCCAGGGTTTCTTCAAAAGCCTCAAAACGGTCTGGCGTATGTCTATCCATACTTATCTGCACTAGGGCCGTGAGCTTTAATCCCAGTTTGTCTCGATTTAATAAGGTCACGGTTTGATTAATAAAGCCATTATCTTCTAACTGCTTCACCCGCCTTGAGCAAGGTGAAGGGGATAAACCGACTTTTTCAGCGAGTTCAAGGTTACTGATGCTGCCATTTTTTTGCAGCTCATCCAGAATTCGACGATCTAACCTATCCAAAGTCACCATAAAACCCCTTATATGTAATTAGTAATTTCACCTGATACAGCATAAATGCAATATATCACCAATATAATCACATAATACAGCCATTAATTGCTAACAACTCTTTGAAACCAAGCACCTTTGCAATCATTCCCCCCAAAATCTCGCTTATAATTTCTTCTCGTTATTTAGCCAGCACACTTGTTAATGCTTATCTAGCGACAAACGGAGGCCAGCTGTGATCCAGCCAAACTTCAAAGACTTTGCTCGTAGTAACAAAGAAATTGCCCAAAAGGCAAAGCTTAGCAACGACCTCACAAGGGTCGGATATTTATGTCAATAAAGATGAGCACATTATTTTTATTCAATCGTTCAGTTCAGGAGCATGCGTTTATGTCAGGGTTCAATCACACAAAATACCGCCCTTTTACTCCCATCAAGATGGCCCAACGAACGTGGCCTGATCAGGTCATCACCAAAGCACCAAACTGGTGTAGTGTCGACCTGCGTGATGGGAATCAGGCTTTAATTGAACCGATGAGCGTTAAACAAAAACAGCAGCTATTTAAGCTGCTAGTAAAAGTGGGCTTTAAAGAGATTGAAGTGGGATTTCCGGCAGCCTCACAGCCTGATTTCGATTTTGTTCGCTGGATAATAGAAGAGCACCAAGTGCCTGAAGATGTCACGCTTCAGGTATTGACCCAGGCTAGGCCTGAATTGATCGCGCGTAGCTTTGAGTCTTTAAAAGGCGCCAGTCGCGCTATCGTACATGTTTATAATTCTACCTCGACAGTACAGCGAGAGCAGGTTTTTAAACAGGATAAACAGGGCATTATTGATATTGCCGTAGAGGGCGCGAGTGTCGTTAAAAAGCTTGCAGATGCGAACCCTGAAACACAATGGACATTTCAATACTCTCCTGAAAGCTTCACCGGTACTGAATTGGATTTCTCGGTGCAGGTCGTGGATGCGGTTACCTCTATTTGGCAGCCCACACCTGCACGACCTTGCATTATTAACCTGCCTGCGACGGTTGAAGTATCAACACCGAATAGTTATGCGGATCAAATCGAATGGTTCTGTCAGCATGTCGCCAAACGTGATTCAATTATTGTGAGTGTGCATACCCATAACGACCGAGGCTGTGGCGTTGCCGCGGCTGAATTGGCCGTCATGGCTGGCGCACAACGGGTCGAAGGCACCTTGTTAGGTAATGGTGAGCGCACCGGTAATATGGACATTATCACGATGGCCATGAACCTTTATAGCCAGGGCATAAACCCAGAATTAGATTTGGCCAATATGGCTGAAATAGTTCGGACAGTTAAAGAATGCACCCAGTTACCGGTTCACCCACGCCACCCTTATGCCGGCGAATTGGTGTATACCGCATTCTCGGGTAGCCACCAGGATGCCATTAAAAAGTGTTTGGATATTCAAAGGACCAAAGATTCGAGCAGCCCTTGGGAAGTCGCCTATCTACCGATTGATCCGGCTGATTTAGGGCGAAACTACCAAGAAGTGATCCGGGTAAATTCTCAATCGGGCAAAGGCGGTATCGCGTATACCTTAGAGCAAGAATATGGCTTGCAACTACCACGCTGGTTACAAATAGAATTTAGTCGAGAGGTGCAAAAACAAACTGAACTGTCGGGCGGTGAAATATCTTCTGAAACCATGTGGAACTTGTTCAAAAAAATCTATATGGATCAAGCCTATCCTCTTCACTTGGGCGCCTTTGAATTGAAAAGAAGTACACACGAGCAAATGCGGGCTCAAATTTTTTCCGGTACTAATATGGTTGAAGTTTCGGGAGAAGGTCATGGGGTAATGGATGCATTTACCAATGCAATCAAAAACGACTATGGCTACCAGATTGATATTCAGGAATACAATGAACACGCCTTACAACAAGGTAGTGATGCCGAAGCTATCGCCTATATTCAAGTCAACATTAATGGCAAACGGTACTATGGCGTTGCCGTGCATGAAGATATTATCACCGCCTCGCTTAATGCCGTTTTGTACACGGTAAATCAGTATATAAGTCATCAACACAATGTAAGTATTGCATCTTAATGCTTAAAGGGGCTCAGAATATAGACACTGAGCCCCTTTAAGCATTTCATACTCACCTCAATTTCACCCGTCCCTCTACTCTCAGCACTTTGAACTACTTTATTCTCTGCTCTTTGAACTATTCTACTATCTTGACTTGTCTTCTACTTCTTCTAACCTAAGTAATGCAAGGCCGTCCTTTCGAGAGGGGAAAATAGGCATGAAGGAAAATTCATCTAATCTCCAATCAGGCATAGCGTCTACCTATTTCATCATTCTATTTTTGATTTGTGCAGGCTTTGCCATTTCTTTGATTTCTTTTGTGGGTATACAGAAAGGAGAACAAGCCAAGCTTCAAACGCAGTTTATTAATGGCGCCAAGGAGCGTATTTTAACGCTGAAGCAGGATATTTCATCCAATATTCATGATGTAGTATCCTTAGGGGCTTTTTATCATGCTTCTGAAAGCGTTTCTCGAAATGAGTTTCACCGTTATCTGCAGCCCCTTCTTGCACGCGCTGAAGCTATCCAAGCTTTGGAATGGATTCCAAAAGTCGCCTATTCAGAAAAACAACGTTTCGAAGAAAGTGCCCGCGCTGAGGGACAGGAAAATTTCCTAATTACAGAACGTTTGGCTCAGGGTGATATGGTACCCGTTAAACAGCGAGACGCCTATTTTCCTGTTTATTATTTGAAACCCGCTAAAGGCAATGAATTGGCGCTTGGCTTTGACCTGTCATCAAATCCTGAGCGCTGGATTACCTTAAAAAAATCCAGAGATTCTGGGCAGCTACTGATAACTGAACGAATCACCTTGGTACAAGAAAAAGCAACACAGTACGGATTTCTGGCGTTTCTGCCTATTTATCGGCAATCAGGGCCGCTGGTGTCTGTTAAGAGTAGAAGGCAAGCACTAAAGGGTTTTGTGCTTGGGGTTTTCAGACTTGGCGATATCTTAAAACATGCTTTAAACCACATGACACCTGTTGGTATTGATTTCTACTTATATGACCTGGAAGCAGAAGCAAGCTCACAGTTTTTGGCTTTCCATTCTGCTATCGGCGCTAAAGAGTCAAATGCCGAGTCTGTGGTCAGAGAGCAGCTATTGTCTAAAAATGGACTCGAGTATTCCGAAGTAGTTGATGTTGGTGGGCGTAAATGGCAAATTATTGCATCACCTTCAGAAGGCTACTTTACGAAACAGATCTCTACCGTTTCATGGTTAAGTTTAATTTTTGGGCTCACAGTGACAGCACTCCTGGCCGTGTATATTGCTTTGATTTGGGGACGCTATGAACAGGCGAGAAAGCATGCTGACAAGGTTCGGGCTTCAGAAGATTTATTGCGGTATCAAGCCAGCCATGATGGTCTGACAGATCTGGTTAATCGTTCAGAATTTGAGATGCGTTTGAAGCAGGCAATAGTCAGTGCGCAAAAAAATAAAACGCATTATGCTTTATTATTTCTGGATTTAGACCAGTTTAAAATTGTAAATGATACCTGTGGCCATGGGGCTGGAGATGAATTATTAAAGCAGATCACGACGGCTCTTCAAGGGGAAGTTCGTAGTCGGGATACGCTTGCGCGTCTTGGAGGGGATGAATTTGGCTTGTTGCTTGATCATTGTTCCTTGTCAAATGCCGAAGAGATTGCTGATAAGTTAAGACTGGTTGTGAAGAATAATCGATTTGCCTGGAAGGATAAGGTGTTTGATATAGGTGTCAGTATCGGTGCCGTGCAAATATCGGAATTCACAACAGATATTAACCACATCATGAGCACGGCTGATATGGCCTGTTATATGGCTAAAGATCTGGGCCGTAATCAAGTATATGTTTATACAGCAGAGGATGAAAATCTGATTCGCCAGCAAGGTGAGATGAACGCGGTGTCAAAGATCACTAAGGCGATGGACGAAGAACGGTTTGAACTTTTTTATCAGTCAATTATGCCATTGAGCCCTGACGGAGGTATGCATTTTGAAATATTAATCAGAATGCGTAATGAAGAGGGCTTTATCGCCTTGCCGGGTGAATTCCTACCTGCTGCCGAACGTTTCGGGCTGATGCCCAGTATAGATAAACTGGTAATTCGTAATACCCTCCATTTCTTCTCTCATAATATAGAGATTCAGAAGGCGCTCAACTTGTGTTGTATTAACTTGTCGGGGAAATCGCTTGATCAACATGATTTCCTGGAATATGTAGTGAGTGAGATTGAAAGAAGTGGCTTGCCGCATGAAAAAATATGTTTCGAAATTACTGAAAGTGCCGCCGTCTCCAATCTCGAAAGGGCTATCGTATTTATTTCTACCTTAAGACGCTTTGGCTGTCGCTTTGCTTTGGATGACTTTGGTACGGGTATGTCATCTTTTAGCTATTTGAAACAATTTCCCGTAGATTTCTTAAAAATTGATGGCAGTTTTATTCAAGATATTGATACTGATCCCATCAAGCACGCGATGGTTAAATCCATACACGAAGTGGCTAAAGTCATGAACATGAAAACAATTGCCGAGTTTGTTGAAAATGACGCCGTGCTTCAGACACTAGCCGATATCGGCATCGAATACGCTCAAGGCTACCACATTCAAAAACCGACCCCGTTGAACGATTTAAGCATTCCAGACTTAGCTTCGAAGAAGTTGAAACTAAAGGGGATATAAGCATGATATGGTGTGCGATTACTCTAGCCTTAGCTAACATTGAAAAACAAAGAAATACAGAACAAGCAAAATAATAAACCCGAGGTTACCTGCCAAAAAAACAATGGATTTTGATCACGTAACACCGCGTTATAACGCTTTTTGTATTTAGGATTAGGGTGCTTTAATTCATGCAAGAATTCAGACACATCACCATATCGCCGAGCAGGGTCATACCGTAAACCTTTTTTTACTGCACCATCAATCCAAATTGGTACAAGTGGATTAATCTCATAACATGGAATGTATTTTGTCTTCATGTAAGCTTTTGCCGTACGACACGAACTCAGTTTACCTGCAAAAGGTTCCTTGCCTGTCAGCATCTGATAAATAATCACCGCAAGCGAGAAAATTTCCGATTGGACGGTACTCTTTCCATACAAGACCACCTCTGGGGCAGAATAACCCGCTGTTCCCAATATACCGTTGTGCTCAAGCGGAGTGGCTATTTCAGCAATACCGCTAATAAAACAGGAGCCAAAATCAATCAATTTCAGCTCGCCGTTTTTATCGATCATGATGTTGCCGGGTTTGATATCTTGATGTAAGGTTTCTCGCCGATGCAAGGCTCTTAAACCCTTGACTAACTGCTCAACCAAATAAATAACGTTCCCGACCCCCGGTCTAGGGTTTTCCCTGATCCATTGCTCTAAAGTGATGCCGTCAATAAATTCAGTTAGATAATATAAGCAGGACTTGGTTTTATTTGCCTCAATCACTTGAACAACGTGAGGGTTGTTGATTCGGGAGCCGATCCAGCTTTCCACCGTAAAACGCTCAATATACCCCGGTTCATCATCAAAATTCACCGAAGGTGTTTTCATACAGTAGCGCTTGCCACTGCTAATATCGCTGACCAAATATACCTGACTTCGACTACTGGCATGTAGCTCCCGTTCGATGCGATACCCGTCCAAAACCATACCCGCCCTCAACTCAGGTGGAAAGGGAAGCTCTGTTAGCTTCTGGCAAACCTCATACATACTCTGAGAAGGAAGTTTATCAACTCGCAATATTTGGCAGCTAAGGTTATCGCTACTTTTGTTATTCAACGCTTGCTGAATCAGTGCTTCGCAGCATTGTTCATAAATTTCATCCGCCGTTGCTTGCGCTGCCCGCTTTAAACAAACGCGTATGTCTGCAGTCTTAACGAAATCATGAATGCCATCGGTGCTTAAGAAGAAAATGTCATTACATTCAAGGTCGATGCAACGGTAGTCGACATCCAATGCGACATCCAGGCCCATTGCGCGAGAGAGGTAAGACTTATCATTGCTAATGAAGGTAGTATGATCACGCGTGAGCTGTTCTAACTCGCCCTTTCGTAAGCGATATATGCGAGAGTCGCCGACATGAAAGATGTGTGCCTTATGCGACTTAAAAATAATACTGCTTAAGGTGCTAACGTAGCCTTTTTTGGCATCGCTAAAATGGCGACCCTGTCCAAACAGCCAACGGTTAAGCGCAGTCAGTACCTGGGATGTCGACTTCTTGACACTCCATGAATCAGGCGTTGAATAGTAGTCTGAAAGAAAATTATAAACACAGGACTCACTCGCTTCTTTGCCTGCCTCTGCGGCACTCACCCCGTCAGCAATGACCGCGACAGCACCTTTATTTTTCAGTAAGTCGCCTTTAGGGATACGAATACCAATAGCGTCTTCATTAACGGTTTTAATCCCTGCAAGAGAACGCTGACCCACAGTAAAACTTAACTCACCGCCTGAATGTGCTTCAGCCATCTATTGCTCCACATGGGGCTTGCCTAAAATAGACTACCAAAAGGAGAAAGGTATCTCCTTTTGGACTACTTCTGGAAATTAATGAGCGTCTATGAACTGCACCGTCCCATCGGGCATAACTTCAGCCATCGTGCTTTTAGGCTCATCCAAAAACATGGAGACTACTGCAGCAACCGCGATACTGCCAGCAATGGTCATAAAAAACACCGAAGGCGAGACTAATGAAAATACAGTTAGGAACAGCACCGCGCCAATATTACCGTAAGCACCGACCATACCGGCAATTTGTCCGGTCAGGCGACGCTTGATCAGTGGCACCACAGCAAATACGCAACCCGCCGCTGAACCAAGGAAAAATGAACTAATCATCATCACCGCTACGGCCAGGGAAATTGGCCATTCACCATTTATTTGTGACATACCAAAAAAGCCTAGTGCTGCACCGGAAAGTAACACCACTAAAGAGGCCTTACGGCCAAATTTATCACTGATAAAACCACCCGAGGGGCAAGATAATACATCTGTCACGGCGAAGCAGGCCCCAAAAATACCCGCCAGAGAAACCGGAATCAAAAAGGTATCTTTAAAAAATAACGGTAACATAGAAACCACAGCGAGTTCCGTGCCAAAGGTCACCGCATAAGCAATACTCAAAATGGCCACTTGCTTGAAGTTATATTGCAGTACGTCTTGTACAGGGGTATGGAATATCTCCTTGTTGACTTTAAATATCTGGCTCGCTTGAAACAAATAAATTGCCACTAGCACGATATAAACGATATTAGCCGCAAACTCACTCAATAAACCGAGCCCCGTTACCTTCCAGGTTAATACCGCCAGTGCGCCGTACATCGGCACATTCATAATGAGATAGAAAAAGAAGTCACGCTTGCTAGTGACTTCTAGTCCGCCGGACTTATTAGGTTTGAAATAGGTCGAACCAACTGGGGTGTCTCTCACAGACATATAATAAAAACCGGCATAAACCAATGCGATAACACCGGTAATTGCAGTTGCATAACGCCAACCATCATCACCACCAAACATCACAGCAATGGTCGGTAAAGAAACGGCTGCAACGGCAGAACCGACATTGCCCATCCCTTTATAAATACCCTCAGCCAAACCAAGCTGACTCGCTGGGTACCACTCACTGATCATGCGAATACCAATAACGAAGCCTGCCCCCACAAAGCCCATTAAGAAGCGAGCCAGAGCCAGCGCTTCAAAAGTTTGAGCGGTAGCAAAAAAGAAACAAAGCCCGGCGGTGGCGACTAACATCGCAGAGTAGGTTTTCCGTGGGCCATAAACATCTACCAGCATGCCCGTAATAATACGTGCAGGAATAGTCAGGGCAACATTGAGGATCAATAAGGTTTTAATCTGCTGGTCTGATAAACCCATTGTTTCTTGAATGGCGATTAACAGGGGCGCATGACTAAACCAGACCAAAAAAGTCACAAAAAAAGCAAACCAGGTCATGTGTAGAATTTTGGCCCGCCCAGTAAAGGATAGAAAACTCGCTTTGAAGCTAGCATTAGACATTTTTAGAATTCCAGAAAATATTATTTTAGTTTCCCCTATGCAGCAAAAATCGCACCATAAGATAAGCCATTGATTAATAACTATTATTATTTATATTTCTGGACTTCCGCACAAAAATGAAGCAGCTGCGCACCACTAATGACGTCTAAGTGCACCATAATTGACATGTTGTTTTAACAAATAGGCATTCAGTCGTTTTATTATGATTTAAGGATATTGACCAACAATTGCCTTGAAGGAATAGGCCTTAAGCTCTGAAGATTTTTTGTGGCGTAAACATGGCCAATAAGAAAAGGATATAAGCAAGCATACTGCATTAAACGCCGAACGTCAGTGACGACCTAAGCCATGATAGGCCGCACTGAAAGTGGAGTAATTACTGCATTAATGGCGAGTCAGAAACACTGAAATCAAAGCCTTCAATATCGGCCTCTGAAACTAGAGAATGAATATACTGAGCAATCGCTTTGCGGCGTACTTTTTCATTCATGTAATCAGAAATACGCTGTTTCACCATTTCATACGGTAAGGCTTTACCTTCTTCACGATGATTAATGTACACCACATGCACCCCATAACGGCTCTCAATTGGTGAAGCAGCCAAACCTTGCTGACAATTAAATAACTGTCGCTCGAATTCAGGCACAGTCTGCCCTTTACCTAGCTGCCCTAGGTGGCCAGCCGTTTGGGCTGAGGGACATTTTGAATGCAATTTCGCTAACTCTTCAAATAAGCTGATATCACCCTGAAGACGTTTAATCAGCTGCTCTGCTAACTCAACCGCTTCTGATCTTGCCGTCGCATCATCCGGTGCCGCATCGAGTAAGATATGACGAGCTTCGATTAAAGGCGTGGTCATAAATTTTTTCGGATTGGCTTCAAAATACTGGCGACAATCTGCATCACTCGCACTGGGTATTTCAATTTCTTTATCCAACAAAGCTTCTAAAAAAGCTTCATCACTGTCTTTGGTACCGCTTAGTGCTAAGTCACCTGCTCGCTGCTTCAGTAACTCGCCAATAATCAGTGATTCACAGGCTTTATTTTTTGACTCAGTATGCGTTTCTGCCGTGTGATACTGCATCTCTTTTACAATCGTGGTTTCATCAAACTCTGTATTATTCACGCGGATCATGCTGCACTCCAACATTCAATTTCTTTAATAACAATAAAACCTTACTTTACATTAAGACAAAAGAGCCAGACCTTATGGTCTGACCCTTATAAGGCTTATTTCAAATGATTCACTTAGCCTTTAGGCTATTCACCTTCGTTACTAACCCTTCGTTCTCACAACTTGATAGTTACGCTGAAGGTATTTAACAGGGACACTCCAAACATGCACTAAACGACTAAATGGGAACAATAAGAACAAGGTCATTCCCAAAAAGACATGTAACTTAAAGATGGGGTGAACACCTGCAATCGCGGCAGAAGCAGCGGTGCCATCAAAGGTCACAAAGTTTTGTGCCCAGCTCATGAGTAGTAACATTTCTGCGCCATCCAAGTGACCCATTGAAACAAAGATCGAAATAAGACCCAGTATCAATTGCACGAGTATTAACAACAAGATAGCAATATCCATGCTTGAACTGGTCGCACGTACTCGCTCATTTGTTAAACGACGTTTCACCAGAATAACCAAGCCGTATAAGCAGATCAAACCAAAGAAGCCGCCCATGCCCATGGCAATCAACTGTTTGAATTCAGTTGAAATACCGAGCACATGCCATACTTCACCGGGTGTTAATAGACCGACAAAGTGGCCGAGTAACACCATAATAATGCCCACATGGAAAGGCCGACTGCCTTTTCGCAACTGCTTGCTTTCTAACATCTGACTAGAGCCAGTTTTCCAGGTATATTGATCGCGGTCATAGCGAACAATCGAGCCTAATACAAACACTGCAATCGCAATGTAGGGATAGATTCCGAAGAATAAATGATTTAAGTAATCCATTTTTCTTATCCTCTTTTTTCAGGAGTAGTCGCAGTTTCAGCTGCATTTGATGAGGTATCAAAACCGACCCAGTTAACCGGGATATCTTGATCTCGACGCTGACTTTCACTTGGTCGGCGGGTAGCCGAATCACAGCTTTTATCTAGCGACTCTGCACCAAATGTCACTTCCTCTTCTTCCCACTCTTTGTCAATTGCTTGCTTGGTATCATCGCGTTTTTCATCCGAGATCTGTGCTCGGATTTCATCAAGGTTCACGGTGCTTGCTGCCACAAACAAAAGCGCTTCGAACAAGACCGAGTAATCGCTTTCGCGTTTTTCTAAACGACAGAGCAACAAACCCAGAATGTGTTCCATTTCTTGCAACCAGTTTTTAGCATTCTCATCACCTTGAGTTGAAAGAAACTCAAGGAACAAAGGAATGTAATCTGGTAATTCGTGCTTGCTTAACTCAAGGCCCGCTTCGCGATACATGTTGACCAATTCAACCATGGCTTGACCACGATCTCTTGATTCACCATGTACATGCTCAAACAGCCATAAAGCCACAGAGCGACCACGCTCAAATAAACCGTCATACTCAGCTTGCCAGTCGATCACATCTTTCGCGGCATGCCTCTCGACAAAGTCTAGTAGCTTGCCTTCCAAGGTAGGCTCAAAGCCTACCTCTTTGATGATGTCATCCAGCTCGGTCTTATGCTTAAGCAGGTCTTCCCGCGGATAATCAATCAAGCAGGAAAGTACATTGAGTACTTTCATTTTAGAAGTTCCCATCTTAGTCACCTCCTGAAACCGCGATGATATTCGCACGGTTACTGGGTTTATTGCCGCCAAACATATTGACCTCATTATTGCCGTCACTACAACCATTGCCGAAGCTGAAACCACATGAACTCTTCATGTCATAAGCATCTTCTGCATACGCTTTGTGGCTAGTCGGAATCACAAAACGATCTTCGTAGTTGGCAATCGCCATATACCGGTACATTTCTTCAACTTGTAGCGCTGTCAGACCCGCTTTCTTGAGTACTTCCAGATCTTCTTTGCCATCAACTTGCTGAGAACGTTTGAATGAACGCATGCTGAGCATTCTTTCCAACGCCCTCACAACGGGCGCTTCATCACCCGCCGTTAACAAGTTAGCCAAGTAACGAACAGGTATACGTAGTGACTTAATATCCGGAATCACACCGTCCATGCCAATGCTGCCTTTTTCTGCTGCATTCTGGATAGGTGACAAGGGTGGGATATACCAAACCATCGGTAACGTACGATATTCAGGGTGAAGCGGTAAGGCTACTTTCCAATCCATCGCCATTTTATAAACCGGTGAAGCTTGAGCAGATTCAATCCAGGCATCCGGAATGCCATCTGCACGTGCCGCTGCTTGTACTTTAGGGTCATGTGGATCGAGGAAGATATCCAACTGAGCCTGGTACAAATCTTTTTCCTGTGGCGTGCTGGCTGCTTCTTCAATGCGGTCCGCATCATAAAGCAGCACACCCAAGTAACGGATACGACCGACACAGGTTTCAGAACAAACAGTCGGTTGCCCGGCTTCGATTCGTGGGTAGCAGAAAATACACTTCTCTGACTTACCCGACTTCCAGTTATAATAGATCTTCTTGTATGGGCAACCCGATACACACATTCTCCAACCACGACACTTGTCTTGGTCGATCAATACAATACCGTCTTCTTCACGTTTGTAGATAGCGCCTGATGGGCAGCTAGCCACACAAGCAGGATTCAAACAATGCTCACACAAACGCGGTAAGTACATCATGAAGGTTTTTTCAAACTGTCCGTAAATGTCTTTTTGAGCGACTTCATTGAAGTTTGCATCAACCTTACGTTTCGCGAACTCGGTACCCAGAATTTCTTCCCAGTTTGGACCCCAGTTGATCTTTTCCATGATCTGACCGGTGATCAGAGACTTAGGACGCGCTGTCGGCTGGTGCTTACTCTCTGGCGCATTATGTAAATGCTCATAGTCAAAATCAAAAGGCTCGTAGTAATCATCAATTTCAGGTAAATCAGGGTTACCAAAAATATTCGCCAGTACCCGCAGTTTGTTACCTTGACGTGGCGTCAAGGTCCCATCGTTACCGCGAACCCAACCGCCATTCCATTTCTCCTGGTTTTCCCATTCTTTCGGGTAACCAATGCCGGGTTTGGTTTCAACATTGTTAAACCAGGCATATTCAACACCGTCACGACTGGTCCACACGTTTTTACAAGTGATAGAACACGTATGACAGCCGATACATTTGTCCAAGTTCAGGACCATGCCTATTTGTGCACGTACTTTCATCGCTATGCTCCTTTCTCTAGTGAGGCCACGCGTTCTTCATCCAACCAGTCAACTTTATCCATTTTACGGATAATAACGAATTCATCACGGTTACAGCCCACTGTGCCATAGTAGTTAAAGCCATAAGCTTGT
>Ga0105348_1000502_pt1 | contig 29178 bp, 25 predicted proteins | sample EN8Hudsemesocosm_2_FD_83504 | JGI IMG/M metagenome (GOLD analysis project Ga0105348, IMG submission 83504) | Methane-oxidizing microbial communities from mesocosms in the Hudson Canyon - EN8C Hudson Canyon | ecosystem: Environmental > Aquatic > Marine > Cold seeps | place: Hudson Canyon... | reverse complement strand
TTGTAAAGTCGGGCAATTTGTGGAGAAAGCTCAGAAGGCGCAATTATGGCCAGTTTAAGTTCAGCGCCTTTTAAACAGTTCGTGGATAATTCGCTTAACTGTAACAATGTACTGTTAGAAACCGCTTCTAATTGAGCGTCTCTTAAATCAATAATTTCACTAAAACCAGGCTGCCAGTGATTATTGTTATACATACTCATATAAAAACGAATGAGATCAGCGTCGGTGATTTCACCAGACCAGGTGTTTAAAACGATTTTTTGTTCGTCGTAAAATCGATTTGCTAAAGGCATATTTTATGCTCGCTGATGATGAAGTGATGAAACTATTTTGATTGAAGCGTGAAGGCACGTTCTGGCCTTCCTGAGTCTGTGTAAACTTAGCTTAGTAGGCTGTCTATATCATTTTCTGCTTCTGTTAATTCAGCAATATCGTCAAAGATTGAAACCAAATCAATACTAAGTGGCTTGATAGCATCATTACGAATATTAGGTGAATTGTGCGTTTCGCGGAATAGTGCTTCTAATGACATGTTGTACTCCTTAGCAATAATACTCAGCTCTACTTGTTCTATCACAGACAGTGCAGTAACAAAGCAAGTTCTGTCATTGAGTATAGAAGAGCAATCCCTACGGTAAAGGTAAGAGTTGATAGTAAATGTATAAAAGTGAATTAAGCTTGAATTAGTGCTTGTAAATTCTAGTGATGGTTTATACTTAAAGGTTCTTATCTCTGCCTATTTTTCACCTTTTAGCAGCGATTATTTTTTGAGTAGAGGAATAAATGACCGAATCCACAAAAATTGTCAGCAAAGTGCTGATACATGAGTTTGAAAACGTCGCACTGACCGTGCTTAAAGATGTTTGTATTCAAAATAACCTTGTCGGTTTAAAAGTAACCACAGGCGATAACTCTGTTGGTCTAAAAGACTCGTCGAACGATATTAATGAGATTCTAATCTCAAATGTTGAATTGGGAGCTATTTTTCTAACTGAAGCACCTGATTGTAATGGTATTACAGGTTTAGAGTTGTGTACAAAGATTCATCAGGAAAGGCCTGAACTGCCGATTTTCTTGCGACGAACTAAGGATACTATTCTGGATGATGAGGTTCAGAATGCCATTGCAGGTAGTTATGTGACAAATAATATTCATAAATTGAACGAACTAATTAATGAATACATTTGTAGTATGTATTACCCAGTTGAATTGGCACAAGGCTTTCAGGAAATCTCCATTAAGGCATTTGAAAGCTTGATGCCAGGCTCTGAGATTCGTTGTGATTACCCTTATTTAGTTAAAGACCAAATTATTTACGGGGAGCTATTCAGCTTAATTCCGTTAGAGAGTGATTGGTGTCGTGGTTATATGATGCTGCAAACCACAGAGAATGAAATTCTAGAGCTGATACGCTCTGGTCAGACGGCAATTCACACAAACCGACCCTCGCGTTATGAAATTAACTCTATTTTGAATGAAGCAACAAATATGATTTGGGGGAGTGTTAAGTCCCGCTATTTTGCAAATGCTGATGCTGATGCTGATAACCGTACTCATGTGCCTATTATTGTAAACCATGCGCATAAACATATTTCATTTGGTTCAACCGAACCTCAATTATGCTTTAAATATACGGTTCATGATCCAGAACATAAGTTTCAGAATTTTACCCTGCATCAGCGACTTATCTTTAACCTAAACTGGTCACCCGAGAAATTTGCCGAAAGTGATAAAATTATTGAAGAGTTTGTAGAAGGCGGTGAGCTGGAGTTCTTTTAGTCTTTCGTTTTATAGAGAGCCTTGCACGACGTTGTTTATTTAATCTGCTGTTGTGCAAACTCACTTATAAAATGAAATGCCACTATTTATACCCTTTAAAGATCATGTACTTGGCATTTTTTGACCAGATAAATGTTATTTGTCGCCAGAAGTCGAGCATAGTTTCAAAAAAATCTTCCCCGTTTTTTTCAATGATTGCTGCTTTATTAAGCGTGGTAGCCTCTACCAACTTAGCCCAACTTAGCCCAACTTGGTTGTATCTCATCTGTTAAGTCGATGGTCTCGATAGCGCTAAATCCTGCCAGGCATAGGTTTTGGTAAATTTCACTCTCTGTTAGCAATGACTTTGCAACGAATGTTTCAGCCAATAATGTTTTATCGATATTTTTAACTTTCTCTCTTAATACTACTCCGTCTGCTATTAAAATGGTGCCACCGGGTTTAAGTACACGCCATGCTTCTGCTAAGGCTTCTTTGTGTCCTATATGATGAATCGACTCTAATAGCAGTGCAGCGTTAAAATGTTGGTCTGAATAAGGCAGGGTGCAGGCATCTCCGACACAAAAAACAGCTTGGTCAGATAGACCTGATTCAGTCGCTAGAGCTTCAGCTTTTTGGTGTTGCTGTGGGTTGATTGTAATGCCATCAACGCGATAGTCTTTTTGTTTTACGATATCAATCGCAGGTAGGCCGCAACCACATCCAATATCCAAGAGACGAGAATTCTTGGGGAGATCAAACTGATCAATGACTACCTGAGTTAGTCGTTTGGCAGCTTGAGCCATGTTGATATTGGGGTATTTATCATCCCAGTAACCCAAATGAATTTGATTTTGTGTCACTTGTTCGAAAAACTGTACCGCGGGTGAATCATAGTAAGTGTTTATGTTGGCATTGTGCGCGATTACATCGTAATTGTTTGGCTCGCTAAGGTCTGAGTTTGTCGTGTTTGAATTTAGAGTGTCTGAATCTATAGCATCTAAGCTTTGCATGCGTTTACTCCTTGTAGTGATGATTTTATAGGTTTAATCGAATGCCCCTTACCAGTGGAATCAAGAGCATTCTGAAATGATTGTTCTGAAATCAATCCAGCCTCGACATAATTGTTTAACCAGCGTTCAAATATTTCGGCGTTATTCAAACCAAGTTGAATCCCGGAACCTGCCAAAGCGTTTAGTAAATTCGTACAGTCGAAGCGCGTATTTTTTTCATACAATTCAGGCAATGTCAGGTCGTGGTTGGGTGCAGAGTGAATATGAAGGCTTAGTAGGGGGTAAAGTGGGTTGGTAATGGGAATTGTTTTAAGTTGTTCTTTCCATTCGGCGTAAGTAATCAGCTTTAAAGGGAAGCCAAAATTCTGAATTTGTTGGTAGATCTCACCAACGGTGATAAATGTAGGGTTGCATAAATGGTAGGTCTGTCCTTGCGTTTTTTGTTTTTCATCTGCATGAATAGCAATGTGGCATAATGCTCGGCTTACTTGATCCACGGGGGTCAGTGAAGCGTACTCTTCCAGAACAGGGGCAGAGCCCATTTCGATGCATCCGGCAATATAGCGGGCGATATGGTCTGTGGTATTTGAAATGCCCGTTTCGGAATGTCCCATTATATATGCGCTGCGATAAATATTGATGGGAAGACCTTTGGCTCTTGCGTTCTCCATCATTTTTTCGGCAACCCATTTACTTTGGCTATAACCGAGACGCACATAACTTTCGCTGATATCGACATTTTCATCTTCATAAACGACTTCTCGTCCGATGAAAAATCCCAGCGTTTCAAACACTGATATACTTGAAATATAATGAATTGGTACAATACGCTGGTGACATGCCAAGCGAATAACTTCATGTGTTCCTAAGACATTAGTCGGTTTTAACTTTGAATAAGGGTCAACGTAATTAACGGAAGCACCGCTATGAAAAATCATATCCATTGTTTGTGCTAAAACACTAAATTTGGCCTCGCTAAGGCCTAGGCTCGATTGAGCAAGATCACCCGGAATACCTATGATTCGATTTGCTTCAGTGCTTGAAATCGGGATTTTGTATTTTTTCAGTGTATTGATAATGCGGGTGTAGGCATGAACGATATTGCTTGCTCTCACTAGGCAATGGATCATCGCTTTTGTTGTTTTAAGTAACTCTTTCAATAAAAATGCGCCGAAAAATCCAGTTGCTCCAGTTAGAAAAATATTGCCTGTTTCTTTACTCATATTTGGTGCTACATGGATATACTTTTCATTCAGCTGAATATCAAAATCCAATGAGGCGTCTTGAGCAAGTAGCTGTGAATGCTGTTCTTGTAGATGCTTTTTGTGATGAGCTTTTTCGTGAGGATTGTTCATCGCTTTGATGCAGTTAATCAAGTCCGAAATGATCGGGTTTTCGTATAGAGTTTGAAGCGGTAGTACGATCTCAAGTACTTGCTCAAGGTTAATAATAAGGCTCGTACCTAGTAGCGAATCTCCTCCCAAATCAAAGAAATTGTCTTCAGGATTGATCTTGGCAATGTTTAACAGGTGTCTGCAGCTTGATAGCACGGTTTCCTCAATGTTTTGTTTGTTATGAATCGCTATTTTCTTGGGGTTTAGAGGCCATGCGTTCATGGCTTTTCGATCAATTTTACCGTTGGTCGTGATTGGAAAAGATTCAAGGATTTCAAGATAGATAGGAATCATATATTGAGGTAGCTTGTCTGCAAGATAAGCATTTATATTTTCTAGGTCATGATCTGTATGAGTCCTTTCTGAATGGGTCACAAGATAGGCAGCCAAACCTTGTGTTTTTTTTCCTAGATGCTTATACAAAACAATAGCCTGCTTTATCGGGTGGCAGGTGCATAGTGCTGCTTCAATTTCCCCCAGTTCAATTCGATGGCCTGAAATTTTAACTTGGTGATCCATTCTACCGATGAATTCGATCTCACCGTTTATGTTATACCGGCACAAATCACCTGTGTCATACATCTTTTCCCCTTTAACAAATGGGTCTGGAACAAATGCCTTCCGGGTTTCATTGGGTAGATTAAGATAACCTAGTGCTAAACCTTCACCGGCGACATAGAGGGTGCCTTTAGTATTGGGTGCTGCAATTTCCATGTTTTCATTTAGAATATAGGCCCGCTTTTTGTTGATGGCATAACCAATCGGGATGTTGTCTTCATAGTCTTTTTCGATTAAAAAACTGCTTGAAAAAATGGTATTCTCGGTCGGGCCGTAGTTATTGCGAATTTTCAGGTGCGGATAACGAGAACGAATAAGACTAATGTGCTTGGGAGACAACGCTTCTCCACCGACCATTAGTTGTGTCAGGTATTCGAAAAAGTCAGGACGAATGTCCACCAAGAGATTAAATAGGGCTGAAGTTAACCATGCAATAGAGATAGGGCGATTGCGCACATAGTCGCTAAATTTCTTTAAATCATGTACTACCGCCTCTGGAATAATATGTAAATCAAGGCCATTTAATAAAGCGGCCCAAATTTCAAATGTTGCGGCATCAAAAGAAATAGGAGCAGCGTGTAGTATCGCATCATTTTTCTCAAAGTTGACATAATCAGTGTTTCTAACGGAGCTTATAATGTTCCTATGAGTGACCATAACCCCTTTGGGTTTACCTGTGGAACCAGAGGTATACATGACATATGCTAAGTTATCCGGTTTGACCGGCTGATTCGGTATTAACGGTGTTTTGTCCTCTCTGTCTAATTCATTTTTACCATCCAGATAATAACAGCTTAGTCTGCGGCCTAGACTTTTCTGTAATTTGTCGACCAGTTTCTGGTGCTCTCTGAGTGTCACGACGAAGTTAACCTGCGCATCATCAAAAATGGTACAGATTCGTTCTAATGGGGAGTCATCTATCGAAATGGGGAGGTAAGCGCCACCCGCTTTTAATATGCCTAACTGGCCGACAATGGCTTCAATTGAGCGTGTCATTAAAACGCATACAAGATCTTCTGTTTTTATGTGCTTATTCAGTAAGAAGTGGGTGACCGAATTCGAGATCTGATCAAGTTCGCTAAACGACAAACTCATATCTTCGTAAAAAATCTTGGCATGTCTTTGGTTTTTTTTCTCATGAGCCATAAATAATGAGGGAATAGTTTGCTGTACTTGGCTGCTTTGCGTGCTCATTTTATTTATACCGGAATTAAATTCTATATTTTAATGTCACCTATAGTGACATTATTTATATTGGTGTCAATATGTGTGACATTAAAGTATGAGTTTAGTCACACCTGTCTTAATTGGCTTATAAGGAGGATGTTGCTGGTATTGATATAAATTTTTTTCATGTCATTATTGGTGTCATGAAAAATAATCAATCAAAAAGACCTTATCAAATGTCTAAAAGGGCAGAGTCCGCGGCTCAAACAGAGCGTAGAATTTTTGAAGCAACTACTGCGTTATGGCATGAGCGCCCAGTGGCTGAAATTACGCTGGAAGCGATTGCTGAACGGGCAGGCGTATCGACCCGAACCATTATCAGGCGTTACGGTTCTAAAGAAGGCTTGTTTGAAACCTGCATTAAAAAAGACTCTTCCAACATGGAAACAGCACGAGATAAAGCAGAAGAGGGTGATGTTGAAGGTGCTATTCATTATTTATTGACGGACTACGAAACACATGGCGATGCCATGATTCGAACATTGGCAGTGGAAGATCAGCTTGATATTGCGCACAGAGTCTTGCAGACAGGTAGAAGTCAGCACCAGCAATGGTGTGGTCGTATATTTTCTTCTTTTTTACCCGATATAAAATCTGTTCATTATGAGTCAGAACTCATGGCTTTTGTTGCTGCAACCGAGCTTTATTTATGGAAGCTGCTAAGGCGTGATTTGGAACATAGTCTTGAAGAAACACAGGAAATATTTATGAGGCTAGTTAATGGTCTTCTCCTACTGAATAAGACGAAAAATAATATACAAAACGAAAAATAGTACACAAAGCAAAAATGACTAAGCAAAGAAGTCTGGAACCATTTGTTCGAGCGCTTAGATAATCTTAGGGAATCAGAATGGAAGAAAAATTATCATTTTTGTTTGTAACATGGGACGGCGGCGGTAATGTTCCTCCAGTGCTTGGTTTGGCCGAGAGCTTGGTTAAGCGTGGTCATCATGTATGTGTGCTCACCGAACCCTGTTTAAAAGAGGCGGTTGCTGCAACAGGGGCCGATTTTAAAACCTTCAATAAACACTTTACTCGTATAGATGGTTCTGTTGATATTATTCAGGATTGGGATGCCAAACTTTTTACAATCCCTTCTGTTGAGAATATTCTGATCCGACCCGCATCTGACGTTGCAACTGAAACATTGGCTGCATTGAGAGAAGATAGAGTGGATATTGTCGTCGCTGATTTTATGATGATCGGTAGCTTGATAGCAGCAGAAACAGAGGGAATTAAACGCGTTGCATTGTTTCATATGCCGGAATATTTACCCGGTCCAGGAAGACCACCCGGAGGTATGGGCTTACTCCCGTCAAATTCTTTTATAGGTCACATACGAGACAAGGTATTGTCTAAGATTTTTTACCGGGTGATTAACCAATACTTGCCTCCTATTAACTCGCTGAGAAAGACCTTCAATCTCCCTATCTATCGTTCACTTCTTGAAGTGTACCATAAAGCTGATTTACGACTTATCCAAACAAGTAAAGCGTTTGATGCACCGATTACACCAGCACCAAGCAATGTGCGCTATGTTGGGCCGGTATTAGACGACCCATCATGGGCGGACTATTCGGGAACACTATGGCCAGAAAGTGATACACGACCGCTAGTGGTTGTGAGTTTATCCACAACATTTCAAAATCAGTATTCCGTATTGCAACGCATTATAAAAGCGGTAGCCGAAATGGATATACGCTGTCTGCTTACATTAGGACCTGCAATGTATAAAGAGTCTTTTCAGCTTCCTGATAATGTGATTGCATTATCATCTGTTCCACACAGCCAAGTATTTCCTCTCGCTGATGCTGTGGTAACACATGCGGGTCATGGCACTGTCATGCGTGCCTTGGCCAATGGACTTCCCTTGGTTTGCATGCCAATGGGGCGTGACCAGTTAGATAATGCGACGCTTACTGAGCACCATGGTGCAGGCCTAAAGCTCAGCTCAAATGCCAGGCCAAACCAAATTACCAAGGCGGTTCATCGAGTCCTTAAAGAAAAAAGCTTTGCAAAAAATGCACAACTTCTTCAAAGGTGTATTTTAGCTGATGCTAAAACCGATCTGGCGGTAAGCGAGCTAGAAAACCTGGCAGCCAAGCAATAAGGTGGTTTTGTGCTAATTCAACGTATTTAACTCGGCAGCTAGGTCGTTTGTTCCTGATGCGTAAAATGATTCTCGTATTTGTCTGGCTCTTGATAGTTCTTCAATAACTTAACGACTTCACCGGCTTTGCGACCTTGCATTGCACAGCTGGTCATCATACCAGCCATAAGCGCACCACCGACGCCTGCTGTCATGACGTCTGAACCTGTCATATAGAGGTTTTTAACAGGCGTAACAGGGTGCAAAAATGGTTTCTTAAAGCGATCAACAAAGTGATCCAGCGCTAGCATTTCTCCCGCACTGTTTTTCTGATACCAATTAGTTGATAGCGGTGTGGACATCTCAAAATAATCTAGCTTGTCACGTAATTGGGGGTGACGTTCGAATAATTTTTCCATTAAACGATCTGCGATCTGAGCCTTGAAGGCAACATAATCTTCGCCACGTTTTTGCCACTGACTGCCTTCCCACTGTTTGAACCATTCCATATTGGCCGGGGTGACCACTTCAACGGTTGACTTGCCCGGGTAGCGATTTTTCCAGTCGGGATCTTTAGCCGATGGAAAAGAGATGTAAACCAAGGGGAACTCTTCGTTATAGTCCGCTTGATATTTTTCTAAATTCGTATCGTGATCACCATCAGGATAGATCCATAAATTGGTGGTGGATAAGCCTAACTCTTCAGTTGTACCCTTAAAACCGGCATAAATACAGAAGTGAGCACTGGAGCGTTGCACTTGCTCACACCAGCTATCTACGCCTAAACGACTTTGCACATCTTGTGGCAACAGTTTTTTAACGGTGTTATAGAATCCTGCGTTACTAACGATATTGTCGGCAGTTATTTCAGTGCCATCGGCCATGCGTACACCGTAAGCTTTATTTCTATTAATGAGTACTTCTTCTACGTCAGCGTAAGTGAAAACTTCGCCACCACTTTTTTGAATCGTTGGAATAATCGAACGAGCGATTTCTGAAGAACCACCTACAGGGTAAGCACCGCCAGCTAAGTAATGTTTAGCAATTAGTGCGTGCATTAGGAAAGCGGCATCAACAGGTGCTTGACCATAATTTCCCCATTGGCCCGTTAGTACAGAAATCAATTCTTGGTTTGATGTCATCCCTTCTAATACTTCGCGTGTCGTTTGAAAAAAGACCTTGGGAACTAACAACGGACGGATTTTATTGTAAAGGCTCGCCAGTTTGCGTGGCATGCCTTGGCCTGCAAAAAATTTAGGGGTGTAGCGGCTTACATCTCGAATAAGTTGGATGTAGTCGTCAATGACCTGGCTTTCATCAGGAAAGTGTTCTTTAAGCATCTTCGCGAAGTTTTCACGGCCAGCGATAAAGCTATATTCATCTTGGCCGATAATAATTTTATCGTATTCTTCGTCCATCGCAGCCCATTTCAATCGGCCTTCACTAATAACATCGAATACGCGACGTAAGGTTGAGGGCTGGTGAACTTCGCCTACGTAGTGCACACCTACATCCCATTCGTAGCCTTCACGTTCGTAGGCGTGGGTATAACCGCCAGCGGTATAGTGCTGTTCTAAAACGCAAACCTTCTTACCAAGTAGAGAAAGGAAAGCAGCGTTGGCTAAACCGCCCATGCCAGAACCAATTACGATCGTGTCGTAATGTTTATCGGCACGTTTAGCGCGAAAACGTTTGCCCGTTTTGATCTTCACTTTAGCCATGCTATTTTCCTTCAAGATTAGTTTTATGCAATAAATTGCATATCATTTCGTACAGATTAACCCTAAATTATTTGATATGCAAATAGTTGCATAATTAAGCTATACTCAGTTCAAATATAATATAGATGTAAACAAGGAAATTTTGTGTCGTTAAAACATGCGATTATGGTGCTATTAGAAACTGAAGCAGGTAGCGGCTACGACTTATTAAAGCGATTTAAGCAGCGTTTAGGTTTTTTTTGGCAGGCTAGTCACCAGCAAATCTATCAGCAGCTAAAAGTGATGCATCAAGATGGCTTGATTAATTGTCAGCGTGAGACACAACAGGGAAAGCCTGATCGTAAAATTTACTCGATGACGGATTTGGGGCACGAAGCACTTCTGGCATGGTTGAATACGGCGTGTAAACCACAAAAGGTGAATGACAGTTTATTAGTTAAATTGTATGGTGGTCATTTACTCGATAAAACAGTACTTTTAGATGAAATACGTGAGCATAAAAGTCAGCATGAGAAAGCGCTTTTGATTATGCAGGAAATGGAGCGGCAATATCAGCAACTAGGCAACCTTGAACGTGATAAGCTTGTAATGCCTTATCTAACGTTAAGACGCGGCATCTTAGGTGAGCAAGCATGGCAAGCATGGGCTCAAGAAGTTGAAGACTTTCTATCGGCTGATTAGCGTCTACTCTTAATTGAGTGCTTGCCACTGACATTACTGTTTAGGAATAAGCCCCGCCTCTTCAAGGTGTTTTGTCATTTTATCCAGCATCAGCTGTAAGCCATTAAGGGGGCGCAACATCACTTCAAAGTGAATGATTTTACCCTGATCATTCCAGCGAATTAGATCAATCCCTTTGACTTTTTTATCATCAACACGAGCAGAAAATTCCAAAGCAAGATTGTTGTTGTCTATCCACTCTCGTTTATATTCAAAATCCTGAAAAATTTCGATGACCATTTTCAAAATATACTGAGTGATATCACGGCCTTTTTTAGGTTGCCATACAGTAGGTGAATGAAACTCTACGTTTTCATCGAGTAATTCTCGTAGTAGTGACATGTCTTTGTTTTTTACTACCTGATGCCAGCGGCTTAGGTTCTCTTGGCTCATGATCATTTCTCTAGTATTTGATGTGGGAAATATTAATTTATAGATTCATCTTTACGGTGTCAAGATGCGGGCGTAGAAGTATTAAATTTTCCTGATCTAATTATAGGCAAATTCCGAAGGGTTCCATCCTTGGCGAGCTGGGGGACGTTTTTATGGCATGTAATATTATCTGGTTTGCATTCTCTAAGAGGTTGTCAACCAATCTCTTACAGCAAGTCCTGTCCCAAAGTTCCAGGCTTTGAGTTTTGATTTTTCTAATAGCTTGTAATCATCTAGCTCTTCATTGAGTGTGACTTCCCCTGTACATTTGGCGTAATAGGCCATGATGACTTGGTTCATTTGTTCAAAAGGGTAGACTCCGACCAACTTAACTTCTTGTGTATCGAGGTTGAGTTCTTCCTTGATTTCTCTTTGGACAGCCTGATCGGGCGCTTCTTTTTCATCTAAGAATCCACTCACTAAACCAAACATTTTTTCAGGCCAGCTTACGTTGTGTGCTAATAGTACTTTACCATTAAACTCAATGATCGCCGCCACCACTGGTACAGGGTTATTCCAATGTACGAAACCACACGTATTATTTGAACAAGCAAGGTATGTTTTGCCTTCTCTTTTTGTGGAGGCCAATTCATTGGCGCAAAGTGGGCAATATTTCATATTAATCTCCTACGGATTTATTTCTAGTAAATTTCAAAATTAGGGCGCTTTAGTTGAGGCATCGATGGATTTAATCCATCGATTGGCAAAATCATTGAGTGGGTAAAAAAGTTCTATTAGCTCATAACCATGTTGGCTTAGGTTGTAGCCTGATTCTGGTGATTTATAAATTAGATGTGCTGCGCATAGGTCTTTTATACGTGTATTGATAATAGTAGGTGATAAATCTCCACAACGACTTTGTAATTCTCTAAACGTACAAGGGCTCTCATTTAATTCCCATAAAATCCTTAGGACCCATTTTTTTCCTAATATATCAATTAGTTGAACAATAGGTCTTTGACTTGAAGAGCTCTTCATAGTGATGTCCGGTGTTTATATTCTAAATTAAAACTTGCGCTACAGATAATGTAGCGGCATTGTGTTTTTATGCTACATAAAGTGTAGCATGGTTTGACGAAAACTATTAGCAATAAACGTTAGTTCTTATTGGAGGATTTATGAATACACGAATAGCCCCCTTAAAGCACCATTTTCAGTTGAGGTTGAAGCAGATTTCAATACCATCATGCCACCAGGAATGCCGCCTTTATCGATATTTAAAACGGTTGCGCATAATCCACGAGTGTTACACCGCATGGTTTTGGGTGGTTTGCTAGACAAGGGCAGTATTTCTCTGGTAGATCGAGAGTTGGTGATTTTGAGAACGTGCGGTTTATGCAAGGCTGAGTATGAATGGGGGGTCCATGTGGCGGGCTTCGCTTCAAAAGCGGGCTTTAATGCACAACAAATTAATGACACAGCGCGTGAGCATTCGGATTTGTCCTTATGGCGTTCTGAGCAACAATTGCTGATTCAAATGGCGGATCAGCTTCATGAGAGCAACCAAGTGGGTGACGCATTATGGAATTGCCTGTCAGCAGTATATCAGCCTGAGCAACTAGTGGAACTGATTATGCTAGCCGGTTTATATCATGCAGTCAGTTATATGGTAAATGCCTGCCGAATACAGCGGGAAGAGTTTGCGCCAGCTTTTCCTGATTTTAAACCGCACGAGTGAAAGGAGGTGGTATGAAGAATATAGCATTTGAATAAGAAAGTACGACGCTGTTGCCTGCATCTTTCCTCTACTTAGGGACTCAATCTATTCAGCTTTATATGCTGACTTTGTTAGAGTATTCATTAAGTACAGTAGGCCTGGTGCATCAAGGCGTAAGATCCGAACAGACGAAGGAATTACCTCCTGAATAGCAACGTGATGTCGATTATCAATCAATGCTGTTCAAAGAAAGGTTTGTGTTCGATATTGAGTCACGATATTAACAATAAAATATATACTCAACTATTTCCATTATTAACGGAATAGTTTGGGGTGTATTAATATCCGTGATACTTAATTTAAATCAGAATTTTGCTCTAACAGTTTTGTTGTCATCTGCGGTAAGTATTTCAATTACATTAGATATAAAGTAAGCCCGAACGGTTTAACCAACAGCTCTATCCGGGTATATTTGAATATGGTTATGTGTGGTTTGCTCGGCGTATTTTTCTTTAATTTCGATAATTCCTTCAATACAGTCAAAAAATATATCGACCAACCTGGGATCAAACTGTGTTCCTGAGTGATTGCGAATGTAAGTATATGTTTGATCTAAAGGCCAGGCATTTTTATAGGGTCTTTCTGAGGTAAGGGCGTCAAATACATCTGCTAATGCCGTGACCCTGGCAACAAAGGGAATGTCTTCGCCACATAGGCCTTGTGGGTATCCGCTGCCGTCGTATTTCTCATGGTGATAAAGGGCGATTTCATAAGCCATGCGCAGCAGATCCGAACAACCATTTTGTAAAATGTCAGCACCTATTTTTGTATGGCTTTTCATTATTTTCCATTCTACGGGCGTTAGTTTTCCTGGCTTGTGAAGAATGCTATCTGGAATACCTATTTTGCCAATGTCGTGTATTGGGCTCGCATTCAATAGCAGGGTATGTTCTTCCTCCGACATCCCCGCATGACGCCCGATTACTGCCGCCATTTTACTCATTCGTATGATATGTAAGCCTGTCTCGTTATCCCTGTATTCGGCTGCACGACTCAATATGCGGACACTTTGTAGGCGACTGTTATATAGCTCATTATGGGCAGAGGCTAATTCAGATTGACTGTTTTCAATTCGCTGCTCCAAGATGGTGTTTTGGTTACCTAACAAGTCATGAGCGATTTTTACTTTAATCAGATTGTGAACACGGGCTAGTAATTCTACCTGGTCGCAAGGCTTGGCCAAAAAGTCATTGGCTCCCATACTTAATGCTCGATATTTATACTCTTGTTGACTTTGAGCCGTTAGTACCAGGATACAAGGACCGTTTTGCTGATAGTCTTCCTGTAGCTTTTTCAAGACTTGAAACCCATCTAACGTTGGCATATTAAGGTCAAGAATGATTAAGTGAAATCGGTGTTGAGATTGCAGGTGGAATACCTTCGTTGGGTCCCCGGTACTGGATACACCATTAAAACCTCTCTGCTCAAGTGTACGATTTAGTAATTTAATGTTGCTAATATCATCATCAATAATCAGTATTTTTGCTTCGTAAATATTCATGTTCTCTCTTCCTTAAGGTCAACGTGTCGAATATAACTTGCTTTCTTGGGAGGCAGAATCTGCTTTTATGCTTCCAGTAATCGGCTAGCCTTAATCGCTTTAGTGCTTGCGTGTTCATCTCCGGCAATTAGGCTCGATTGATATAGCGAATTCTGTGATAAATTAATGAAAATATTGTCTGGGTGATGCTGCAAAACATGAAATATCGCAAGCGGTTCGAAAGACAGACCTATGGTTTCTAGTGAGCCTCTTGATTGGCTTGAAATCGCATCGTTTAAGGAAATATATCTTAGAATTTGAATGTTTTGTGGTGAGTTAATGGTTTCCATTTTTCCACTCGTTACTAGGGAATCCGCCTAGACAATACGGGCATCAAAGAGGTGCCATCTCACAGCTAAGTTCTAGTAAGTTAGTACAAAAATGAGTATTTACAACAACAAAAGAGACTGAAATCCGGTTGTAAATTATTTTTCGAACTCGAGTATGAAAACATAATTTTATATAGCGAAATATTATATAGGTGTTGTTTGACGTTTTTTGAACTCGTGACTAACTTTAGGTTCGAGGTCACCATCAAAATGGAAATATGGATACTTAGTAAATCGTGACTAGTAAGTGCAATGGATAAAGGATTTCTAACTGCTGTGTTTGTGCATATATTTTGTATGTACCATCTTAATTTTTGTCCCATCTAAATTCATCGTATTTATCGTCGATGGTCTGAACTGCCAAAATTGGTTTTAGGTAGTGTTGTTCAAATTGACTAACGATCTATGAGCGTAATACCAGGCGCCCCTATTTTTTCTTAAAACGGATGGTGAGAAATACACAGCAGGAGGTGTGAAGCATGAGTGCTTTAAGTGAAATGGCTGAGGAGGAATGTGTTGCAAAAGAGGCTGGCGCATCATTTTCGGTCGCGGATACCAGTAGTATTGCCAAACGCACGACCCAGAAAAACCTAATTTTTTCCCTTGAAAATGAGAAATATGGCATACCGTTATCAACGGTAAAGGAGGTGATTGGCTTGGCCAATATAACCCCGATTCCTCATGTACCTGCCTTTTTCAAAGGGCTGATAAATCTTAGAGGAAAAATCATCTCAGTGATTGATTTACGCCTAAAACTGGCCTTGCCGACCGAGGAATACCAGCCCAAGAGAACCTCCATCATTATCACTGATGTGAATGATCTTACTATCGGAACCATCGTGGATGATGTCGATGAAGTGGTGGGCTTTGATCAACAGCAAGTCGAAAACGATTTGGATATCTCAAACAGTGTTCAGCGTGAATATATCATCGGTGTGGCGAAGGCATCGGATAATAATTTAGTTCTGCTGCTAGATATTCGAAAGGTATTAAATGCGGAAGAATTGGAGTTGATCAAGCGTCAGTCCCGTGTTTCCCCTGAGAAAGCAGTAGAAAACAATTCATCTGAAAGTTAGTAAACAAATTCAAATTAAATATGTGTCGTAGGAGAAACGTCATGTTCGAAAATTTATCCTTAAGAGCAAAAATCTTGATGGGCAGTGGAGTGACCTTAGGCTTTTTAGTTATTTTAGGCTTAGTCAGTCTGAATAGTATAGGCTCCTTACAAAAGACAAATTCATGGGTGAATCACACCCATGAGGTAATACAGGAAGCAATGTTGATTGAGGCGGCTGCCGTCGATATGGAAACCGGCATGCGCGGTTATCTGCTAGCGGGCCAGGATGAATTCCTTGGTCCGTATAGACAGGGGAAAAAACGCTTTGAGCAAGAAGTTAAAATGCTGAAAAGCACAGTGAGCGATAACCCAGCCCAGGTGACTTTGCTTAGTGAGATTGAAACCACTATTGAAGATTGGCAGGGCAACGTGACCGAGAATGCGATTGGTTTACGTGCCGATATCGGTGATGCGAAAACCATGAATGACATGGCCAACTTGGTAGCAGAGGCGCGCGGTAAAAAGTACTTTGATAAATTCAGAAGCCAAATCGCGACGTTTATCGGTCGTGAACGGGTACTACTGAAAAAACGGCAGGAATCGACAGCAAACACTAATAATATCGAAACGTTGCGCGAAACGATTGGTTGGGTCAATCACACTAATGTGGTCATTCAGGAAGCGATGAAGATTGAAGCGGCTGCCGTAGATATGGAAACCGGCATGCGTGGTTATCTCTTAGCAGGCAAAGATGAGTTTCTGGCACCTTACAAAGGTGGGCGCAAACGTTTTGGAAATCTGCTAAATGCACTCAAAGTAACCGTCAATGACAATCCCTTACAAGTGTCTTTATTGGGCAACATTGAAAGCACTATTGAGGATTGGCAGAATAATGTCACCGAGAGTGCTATCAGTCTACGTCGTGAAATTGGTGATGCCAAAACGATGGATGATATGGCGATATTGGTTGGCGAAGCACGGGGTAAAAAGTACTTCGATAAATTCAGGGATCAGATATCTACTTTTCGTGACCGAGAGTTAGCACTAATGGCTCAGCGCGAGCAGGATGCAGAGCAAACCGTGCAAACTACCAATTACACGCTTATTGGCGGAATCTTGTTAGCAGTATTCATATCTTTGATCATCGCGTATCTGCTGAGTAATTCCATTACCAAACCCTTCCAGAACATCTTTAAGGGTTTGACGAAATTTAGTGCGGGTGAACTCAAAGAACTCAGTGAAGCCTTTGGCGGTATTGTCCGTAAGATGAGTGTCAGTGCAGGTAAAGTAGGGGCTGTTGCCGGGAATATTACTTCTGTGAGTCAGAACTTGTCGCAGATCACTAATCGCCAAGCTAGTTCGGTGGAACAAACGTCGGCAAGTACCGAAGAAATCTCCGGCATGGTGAACAATAATGTTAAGTCAGCAGAGCAATCCCGTGACCAGTCTAATCAGATGGGTAACAAGTTGGGCGACTTGAATGATGCCATGGAGAAGATCGCTGATTCCAATCAGCAAATTGCCGAATTGGTGAAAATTATCGGTGAAATTGGTAACAAAACTCAGATTATTGATGAGATCGTTTTCCAAACCAAGTTGCTTTCTTTTAATGCCTCAGTGGAAGCGGAGCGAGCTGGCGAGCACGGAAGAGGCTTTGCCGTGGTTGCGCAGGAAGTTGGCAACCTCGCACAAATGAGCGGTAAAGCGGCCAGCGACATTGCTACTATCGTCAAGCAGAGTGTCACTGAAGCAGAGACGATTGCAAGAGAAAATACTAAACGTGTAGATGACGGTACTCAGATCGTTGCAGACACCCGAGAACGATCCATGGTCGTAGCGAATGGTGCCAGTGAGATCTTTGAAGCCTCTAACGAGCAGGCCAAGGGAATTATGGAAATCAGTAGCGCGATTGAGTCCATCAATAAAGCTACTCAGCATGGGGCAACAATCGCTGATCAAGCGGCGGGTTCCAGTACCGAACTTTCCCGACAAGCGGATGAGCTTAATCGTTTGGTACGTAGTTTGAACGGTTTTTTGAAGGGACATGATTCAAGCTATGACACTCAGCCAATGGGCGTGAGGGAGGATGCGACAGAGCTAGGCCACGCATCAGTTATTGATCAAGGCCACCCATCTCTACTTCATGTCATTGATGACGTGGCAAATGATGGTTTTGACAGTGGCATGGCTGCAGCGTCAGGGAATAAAGAGGCTTGGAATAAGCTGTAAAGGCATCATCACGGCATAGCTTCCTTGTTGGCTGACGGCTTAAACGCCATGGTCACCAATAAGGGAGCTTTTGTGATGAGGGATAAAGTCATTAATAAGGATTGTTTGAGGTTAACTATGAGTGTTTCCTTAAGTACTGAATCGCAGTTTACACAAACCAGAATAACAACAAACGGTGGACTGGAGTCTAGTGCTTCGAGTCATAATCAATCTCCGTCGTTGAGCCCTAAGGAGTTCGATTACTTAAGTCAGCTAATTCATACAAAAGCGGGAATTTTCGTTCCCCGGAATAAAATTGGCATGTTAGAAGGTCGGCTCGTGAAACGGCTAAGGCTATTGGGTTTAAAGGACTTCTCTCAATATATTTTATTTCTAAAGCAGGACTCAGCTGGTAAAGAGTTTGAATTTTTTGTGAATGCTCTCACCACGAATAAAACAGAATTCTTTCGAGAAAAAGTTCACTTTGAGCATCTAAAAGAGGTTTTGGAGCGACAACATAAGCAGGATACGGTCTTTATCTGGTCAGCCGCGTGCTCCAGTGGTGAAGAGGTTTATACCCTTGCCATGTTATGTGAAGAATTGAGATTGGATGCACCTGCTTTTGATTACAGAATTTTGGGTACTGACATTGATACCGAACGCTTAAAAATGTCTGCCACTGGCATTTATGAAAAGTCGACTATGTCGAATACACCGCCGATTTATCAGCAAAAATACATGGAATCAATTAATCATAGCAACGATAACAGCTATAACAATTTCAAGGTAGGCGCCAAGCTACGGCGGCGTGTGAAATTTCGTCAGCATAACTTAATCGATTTTGACGACAACCTTCCGATTAACTTCAATTTCATTTTTCTGCGCAATGTTCTGTTCTATTTTGCTAAAGATAACGCAGAGAAAATTGTGCGAAAACTGGTTAGCCGTCTTCAACCTGGTGGTTTGTTTTTTGTTAGTTTGACCGAAACCCTGCGTGATATGGATGTTGGCCTCACGCAAGTAGGGCCATCCGTTTACCAAAAGGCATAACGATGAAAGACATACATGTGCGCTCAGGAGAACTTGCATTTTGTGATCAGCCCCCTGCTTTTTTAAATACAGTGGTAGGTGTCTGTGTCACGGTTTGTATATGGGACAGGGTAGAAAAACGGGGCGGGTTATGTCACTACCGACTGGCAATTAAAAGCGAGGCTATCGAGGAAGGAACTATTAACGGATTTGCTAAAGACAGTGGCGAACTGAGCGGACACGGCCATGACTATGGCTCAGAGGCCATCGTAGCATTATTGAAAAAATTTAAGATGAGTGGATCAGTCGTGGGCAATTTGGAAGCCAGGATACTCGGCGGCGCGGATATTCATAATGGACATTTTACACAAGGCCAGCGGATCGGAGAGAAAAACATTGGCGTGGCGTTGACGCTGCTCGGTGAGTTTGGCATTCCTATCGTAGGTAAGGCCGTTGGAGGCGCTCATGGCCGACAAATTCGCTTCAACACAGGTAGTGGAGAGGTTTGTTTTAGGCTTGTTATAGGTGACGATTTCTCTGGCCTCGTTCAAGAGGAGGCTGTTCCAAGATCTCTATTGCAAGAGGGTATTAATGCTTATGGACAAAAGAGCGTAACGATGCCTGAGCAAGTAACGGGAGATCGGAGCAAAATTAGAATTCTGGTCATCGATAAATCAGCGGAGATGAGAGCGCGACTAAAAAGCAAGATAGAAGAGGGCCGTAAGTTCGTGGTTGTGGCTCAGGTATCAAATGTTACCGCTGCACAATCTGCCATCGAGACTTACAAACCAGATGTAATTACCATAGATTTCAACTCAAAAAGCACTGAATGGATGGGTTTTATTGGTGGCTATATGAAGCAAAATATTATTCCTACCGTGATTGTTTCATCGCTCAACCAGGAAACACCCGATGCGATATTTAATGCCTTGAAATTAGGGGTGTTTGACTATCTTGACATCTCTTCTCTGGGTGAAATACATACCGTGCTTAACGCTGCATATAAAGAAAGGCAGCATATGGAGAGTATGCGGGTGACATCAGTCGCACCGGTGGTGGATAAAGTTTGCTTAGATAAATATGCCTGCCTTTCTTCGCTGATTGTAGTGGGTTCCTCAACAGGAGGTGTTGAAGCTTTAGAGACAATTCTAAAACAATTGCCCAAAACTACCCCTCCAATCTGTATTGTTCAGCACATTCCCAAAGATTTCTCGCGTTCATTAGCGTCGAGACTAAATGATATTTGTGAGGTGGAAGTCAGCGAAGCTGAGGATGGTCTTGAAGTGAAAGATAGTCATGTCTATATCGCAGATGGCGGGCGGCATATGAAGTTAATACAGCTTGCACCAGGCAAACTGATTTTACGCCTAAGTGATGGTGACTTAATCAACGGATTTCGACCCTCAATCGACCATTTATTTAATTCAGTTCAAAAAATTTCAGGTAAAAAGGTGGTCGGCGTGTTGCTGACGGGAATGGGGCAAGATGGAGCGCAAGGTTTATTAAACCTGAAAAAACACGGGGCGTTTACGATAGCACAGGATGAGGCAACAAGTGTGGTGTATGGCATGGCGAAAGTCGCTAACGAGCTTGGGGGCGTCTGTCGAACCACTGCGTTGAACCGAATACCAAGCGCCATATTCGAGGCTTTGGTTAAACCCAGAGAAAAACAAAGAGTGACGACGGAAGGGCCTCAAAATGAACGATTTGAATTGAAGGTCAGTTCTAAGTAATAGCATGACCCTTTACCAACGTTCTGAGCGGTTAATGGCTCAAACAATTTGTGTAAGCAATAAATACTAATTAAATAGAGGAATAAACATGGCTAAGCGAGTAATGGTAGTAGACGATTCAATGATTATGCGAACGTTATTGAAAGATATCATCTCCGCAGATTCAGACTTAGATTTAGTAGGTGATGCATGTGACGGCGAAATGGCTTTACAGAAAGTGAAGGAGTTAAAACCTGACTTAATACTCTTGGATATAGAAATGCCCAAAATGAATGGCGTGGAGTGTTTAAAACGTCTAAAGCTGAGCAGCACCGCTAAGGTGATTATTATCTCCTCTATTGCGCAAGATGGTTCTGCTATGGCCATGGATGTTCGCAAGCTGGGAGCGGCGGATGTGGTTCCGAAGCCATCAGGCGCGACAAGTCTTGATATCAAAGCCAAGAAAGGGCACGAAATAACCAAAACAGCGCGTAAGGTTCTTGGACTTGCGTGCTAGTAGTTTATTAACAATTTCGCTGATTTTTAACCGAACCGAACCGAACCAAATCAAAACAGGGCAGCGTTAGCTGGGTAATTGATTATGTCTGACACTATTGAAACACTGTGGGCTCAATTTGTGATTGAGTCTGAAGAACATCTAGAACTTATTGAACCCTTACTTTTAGAGGCTGAAGAAAAAACATTAATTAGAGATGAGGTGGACCAGTTATTTCGCTCCTTTCATTCCATTAAAGGCTTGGCTAAAGCAATGGATTTGCTGGGGATGGAGTCCATCGCACATAGTGCAGAAGATATTTTGGGTTTGGTTCGAGATGAAGTGATTATTATAGACGCCAAGTTAGCCGATGCATTGTTATTAGCAACAGATGAACTGAAGCAGCACTTGCAGGTTGCTGAGAGTACACGGCAAAACCAAACTCCAAACGATGAACTTATTTGCAAGCTTCAACGTATATTTAAAAGTGCAAAGGAGCTAATGGGAAAAGGATCTGATGATAATAATCGCGTTGAAAGCGATCACCTTGAAACCTGCGACAACAGCAATTTAACGCCTGAAACTGACGAACTGTCTCAAATTGCACAAAGTTCATCCAGTCTACATCCTGACCCTGAAATGGTTGTTTTTTTTGCTGAACTACTGCAGTCAAATTTACCCAAACTGGCAGACCTTCTAAATCCAGACTTTAGGGTGGGTTCAGATTTAGCTAAGGAAATTGAGGCTGATTTGGAAACCCTAATTCACGCCTCCAATACAATGGAACTCTGCTCATTGGCCGAGGCATTTACTTCGATATTGAATCTGGTTTCAGATGAAGAGGCTTCGAACAAAGTATGCAAGGAATCCTTGGTTGAAAGCTTGATGGTATTAGTTGATTTAATTCAATTCATTGAGGGTGAGGTAAAACAGGAATGTGGAATCGCTCCTTTAGTGGTGAATTTACGTACCTACACAGCTGAAATGATTGACAGACTTTTTAAAGAACTATCGGAGCAGTTGCGTGCTGTTTCCAAAGATGAAGCTATAAGTGACATAACAGATGTCATGGATTTTGCGGTTCAGACTGCAGAAAAAACCTGCATCTTGAATCACCACTTACATGCGCTGAATGGTGGCGAGTCTAGCAAACAATTACTGTTGACGGTGTCGGAAGTCTGCAATCAAATCAACCACGGGCATGCTGTGCCAGAAAGTGATCTTATTCATTTATTACTCAATGCCGTCAGTGTTGCAGAAAATGAATATCGCTTCGTTGTCGAAAATGAAGAACAGTTAAGACCACCTGTAGATTGGAATGTCCTACATGAAAAAATATGGGGTGTGATCAAGCAGCAGCGTCATGTCGAGTGTGACAATGAGCATCTTTCATTCAAGCAATTGTCAGAAAAAATAAATATCAGTTCGATTTTTGAAGACTGTCTATCAATCGAAAATATTCAACAGCTACAAGACGGTATTGAAGAAGGCGAGAAAGTCTATGAGGTATTGGTCAATCTAGAGGAGTCAGAAACCTTTACCACTAGCTTTTTACAATGGGTAGAGAAAAATGTTCAGTTAGTTACCAATAGCACTGTATTTATTGATGATAAACCCTGGAGTCACTGTTTATTACTTACCAAACAAGCAGAAGAGCAACTTAGGGAGTCTGTGAAAATTCTAGATCCAGAGCGCGAGTTTATGAAGCTGGAAACATGCACAGAACTAGTTAAAAAAACAACTGACGAAGTGCCTGTTGCCTCTAGCGCGGCAGCAAAAGAGTTGAGCATGATACGCGTTAGTAGTGCTACTTTGGATCAGTTTATGAGCCAAATTGGCGAGATGGTCTCTATTCGTGGCATGTTAAGCCACACCTTGCATGCTGAAGATACGAGCATAACCATCAATGACATGAAAGAATTTGCTAGCAATTTGCCCAGTGCCGACATAAACAATGAACTCTTTATGGCGCAAATAGATGCGTTGGAACAGAAGCTTGCACGTTTTGAGCAAGTTGACCAAAAATTAAATACGATTCTAAATCAATTGCAAGAGAGCGCTCTTGGGCTTCGGGTTGTGCCCATGGAAACTGTATTTAAACGCTTACCACGCCCCGTTAGAAATCTTGCGCAAGTTCAAGGTAAACAGGTAAAGCTGGAAATAACAGGAAAGGATGTTCGAATAGATAAAGGGATGGTTGAAGTATTGAGTGACCCTCTGATGCACATGGTTAGAAACAGTGTCGATCACGGTATTGAACCGCCTGAAGAAAGACGTGCTGCAGGTAAACCAGAGCGAGCCGTACTTGGCTTAGATGCAAAGCAGCAGGGAAATATTGTAGAAGTGACGATCACTGATGATGGTCGCGGCATTAACGCCGAAGCAGTGAAGTCTAAGGCATTGTCAAAAGGCTTGGCGAGTAAAGAAGAGCTGAACAGTATGAGCAAGGAAGAGATCATGCAGTTTATTTTTGCTCCAGGTTTCTCCACTGCTGAGCAGATCACAGAGACCTCCGGTCGAGGGGTTGGAATGGATGTTGCCCGCACCAATGTAATGAAATTGGGCGGGAATATAAAGATTGAATCTGAGGCGGGTAAAGGATCCAGGTTTACGTTGCAATTACCTCTGTCAGCAGCCATTCAGGATACAGTTTTAGTGAAAGCCTCAGGACAGATGATGGCGATCCCTGAACGTTATGTGACCGAGATGATCGAAATGAAAAGATCCGATGTGCAATCGATGGAAGGGTGTCAGGTCATTGTATTAAGGGATAAGGTCCTACCACTATATAACCTAGGGCAACTTTTAGGCTACCGACCCATGCAGGATGAAGTAAATGAGAAAATGGCGGTTGCTGTGCTATCGGATGGTAAGCAACGCATCGGTTTGGTTATTGAGCGCTCATTCCAACGCCAAGAGTTATTTCTTAAAGATATTCAAGCGCACCTGGCCTCTCTGCCTTGTGTGAGTGGCGCCGCTATTCTTGGCGACGGAAATGTTGTACTCATCCTGGAAGTTGAGGAATTGTTTAGTCTAGCGGGCGAACAAAGAAAAACCGAGTTGTTTGCATTATCTGATATAGATGCAGGCTGTGAAAATGAAACTGGCCTTAAAAATGGCGAGAGCGCTGAACTGGTATTGTGAAACAAAGATAAGGAAATAAAGCGGTATATCTTATGCTGCATTTGAAAGGCGGGAGTATTGATAATGAAAGTGCTTGAAATGATTAAAGTTCATCAACTACAGCTTTCGTTCAGCTACTATTTGTAGTGCAAAACTTCTTTTCTGTACTTTAAGCTAAACCGTCACCGGGTATCTTGGAAAACTTGCTGTCGATATTCAATCATGCAGAACTAGAGATTAAAGTGATGATAAAACGGATTGCTGTAAAAAACCTACAAGTGGGAATGTATATTTCTAATCTAAATAATGACTGGATTCCCCATAATAGCATCAAGAAAAAAGGAATCATTCGAAGTGAACTTGTGATTGATAAGGTCACTAAACTTGGAATATCTGAACTCTATATTGATACTTCAAAAGGAAAAGATCATCAGGATGCCATTCCGTTTTCTGAAGTTGAGAGTGCGAACCAAGAAAAAGTAGAAAAAGTCAGTGGGCTTACGCCTCACTGCAAGCCTACAGTTTCTCTAGCCGATGAAATGATTGTGGCATCTAGAGTTCATGAGGAAGCAATTGGACAAATAAATAATATCAAGGAAGACGTTAAGCTAGGAAAAGCGATCAATCTCAGTCCCGTAGATGAGTTGGTTGATAGTATGTTGAATTCAATCCTGCGAAATCACCATGCGCTAACATGTCTTGGCTGTATTCGAGATAAAGATGCTTATCTAATGGAGCACTCGGTTAATCTTAGTGTATTAATGTCTGTCTATGGTAGCTCAATGAATTTTAGTCTTGATACCCTGCACAAAACCATGCTGGGAGCACTGTTACACGATATTGGAAAAGTAATGGTGCCTGATAAGATTCTTCATAAACCGAGTTGCCTCACAAATGTCGAATTTTCTGCTATGAAACAGCATGTTACGCTTGGACGTGACATGCTGAAATCAATTGACGGGTTTCCACAACTTTCTTTGACAACCATGGCCGAGCATCACGAGAGAATTGATGGTTCAGGTTACCCTGAAGGTTTGAAAGGTGATGAAATTTCACAGTATGGGAAGATGGCTGCTATCATCGATGTCTATGACGCCATCACTGCAGAGCGCAGTTACCACAAAGGAATGACACCTACACAAGGTATTAAGAAGTTATTAGAGTGGAGTGAAAACCATTTGGATAAAGCGTTGGTATATCACTTTATTCGGTGCATCGGTATCTATCCTGTCGGGTCACTCGTGCTACTTGAAAGTGGGCGTCTAGGTGTGGTTATCGAATCCAATGAGTTTGATCAACGGCTACCTACCATTCGAACGATGTACAACAGTAAGTCCAGATCCTATATTACGACTGAAGTGATTGACCTGGCCCAAGCTAAAGTGCAAGACCGAATCGTCAAAGCGGTAGAGCCAAGTGATTACCTGATTCAGGTAAAACGGTTTTTATAAAACAAAATAGGCTTCCCATAAGCCTTTGTATCTCAGTTTTACTTTTATTATCTATGACTAAGGAAGCCAAAACTATTAGGCTAGAGCACACTAACAGTATTCTAAAAGAAGGCCGAGTATGAAAAAGAGTTTGTGGTGCTTTTTCCTCTTTATATGCAGCGTCTCTGTCTATGCTGAAACGATAACGTGGTTCACGCTTAAACGGCCCCCCTGGTTTATGGAAAATGGTAAGGGTTACGGTGATCGTATGCAGACAAGTTACATGACACTATTACCCCAATATCAGCATGAATCGAAAATAGTTAACCTGGCCCGCATGAATGTCGAAATGAAGAAAGGTCGTAACTTCTGCATTTCTTCTTTAGCTGACATGCCATCTATGCGTCGGTATATGCATATGTCCAAGAGTCTTTATGTATTGCCACGACCGAAAATTTTTATGAAGCAAGATACTCATTTCAAGATGGGGAGTCCTGCGATGCTTAACATCAATAAACTTGCTGCTAATACCGCATACCGTATGGGAATTATTGGCGGTGTTAACCACCTTCCTATTCGTTCAGAGGATTATGTAGGGCGTCAGCATGTCACGATTATTTCAAATTCTTCTCCCATCATTAGCATTATGAAAATGGTCGACTTGGGCCGTATTGAATGGGCCGCTGATTTCCCACATATGGTGCAATGGGGGGCAAGTTCTGGTGACATTAAAATTGATAAGGTATTTGCAATGGTTGATATTGAAGAATTTCAGGAAAAAGAAGGCCTTCGAGCAGGAATAGCTTGCACTAGAAATTCTTGGGGGTTGGCTATTATTGATCAGCTCAATAGTCTCGTGAAAAAAGAAACTATACTTGCCAATAGAGAATGGACCTCTCAGTGGATGCCGCCGGGCGCTGTTAAGGAGGAGTTTTTCAAATTAAACGAGGCCCAATTTGGCTACTAGATTGCAACAAATAGGCGTTAGCTATAAGAGTCTATTACTGATCAAAACAGATATACAGTCAGGCAGAAACAATAGCGCTTTATACTGTTAAGTAAAAATATATACGCAAATGAATATTGCTTTGAATCACGGTTTCCAATTATTGGCTATACTTTCTGAATTGAGAAATTAACTATATTGCCTGTACATTAACCTTAACGAGATTTTAATGATGCGCACCCCAAAAAAATTGTCGACTAAATATACTAATAGAGGTCAGAAAATACTGGTTGCATCACTTTTTTTCACAATTGCCTCAATTCCATCGATAGGCAACGCTAAAATTTATAAATGCGCTGGTGATAGTGGCAAAGTTAATTTCCAGGACAAACCATGTGTTAATGGTGATTCTAAGGTAGTGTCGCTTAATAAAATAAACACAATGGATAAAAATAAACAGGTTGAAAATCAAAAACTCACTGCAAAAACAGTAAAAGCTAAAAAGAATTCTCAGGCAAATAAAAATTATCGATACGACAAGCAAAATACTATGATATGTGACCAAGCTAAAACAGCTTATGAAAATGAAGTTGCGCAGATAAAAGCTCGATGTAAAAAAGGCCGCGAGACCTTTTGCAATAAATCTGCAGAGGAAATTCAAAAGACCTGGGACAACAACTTTCTTAAAAAAGAGCGGGGGGGCCCTTTTAGGCAGCCTTCACAGAATTGGTACGCATTTCATCGAAATGGCGGCGCCCCGATATTCAATCTAAAAACCCAAATAGCGCATTATTGCCAATAATGGGTTAATTTCTAAACGGGCCTATTTTTAGCGTTAGACTGATTAGCCGACTGTTCAACTTGTGGACGTTCACGTCATTACCCATTCATCACCCACACAAATATCTTCGAAGTAACTCATTAGCTTTTCCCGCTACAGCTTGAATACGTGTTGAGCATTTTTATATAAAAAGTGGCTTTGTATTTCATCATCTAGTGCTAACATGTCGAGCTGTTTTAAGCATTCTCCTGGTAATAGCATGGGAAAGTTTGACCCAAACATTACTTTGGATTTACCACTGCTTTTCATATATTCAACCAGTTCATGTGGATAGCGTTTTGGCATATAGGCACTGGTATCAATATATACATTGGGGAATTTACGGGCATAAGCGATCATTTCTAAATGCCACGGCGCACCGATATGCCCACATACGATTTTTAAATCAGGGAAGTCCAATGCAATACGTTCGATGTGGGAAGGTTGACCTGTACGAGACGTGCATAAAGGGCCTGTTAGCCCTACTTGTAAACAGATTGGAATATCCAGCTCAACACATTCAGCAAGCAAAGGGTAATAAAGAGGGTTGGTACAAGGCATATCCCAAAGCCATTGTACAACTCTTAACCCTTTGAAACCGTGTTCTTTGACGTACTTGCGTAGGGTCCTTACACCTTCAACGGGTTTTCTTAAGTCAACTGATGCGAGTCCAGCGAATAGGTCAGGGTGTTGATCAATACAATGCTTAACGTCTTCGTTACTAATTAAATCACCATCAGGGCCATACCAAGCAGCAATCAAGGCTTTGCTGATGCCAGCATTTGTCATTGCAGACGCAGTAAAATCCAATGGTACTTCAAGTTTCTCGGTGCTTTGGCGCGTCCACCGTTTTAAAGAGTCAAAGCATGGATGATTAATAAAACGGTTTGTAGGGTGCTGAGCCCAAACATCAATGACCATAATAAGTTTCCTTTTGGTAAGATGACAACTATGTTGCCATTATGACAATATAGTTGTCAATTATGAATTTTCCAAAGTACTTGAAGTGCGAGTAAACTTTACGTACTTAATCTGCCAAATATAAGAGGATATTTATTAATGCGCTCGCTAAATCGTTCGGTTAAAACTCAGGCTCTTCAGGATGTGATTGGTAAACTGACAACCTGTTTTCAAAGCTTGCAACGTCGAGGCATGCGCTTAGGATCAGTGAGTCAAAAAGGGAATGCATTTTGGGGACTGTTAAAGCTGGTACATGACCATGGCGATATGACCGTGCCACAGATCGCACTGCACCGAAAAGTTAGTCGTCAGAGAATTCAGGTCATGGTGGATGAGTATGTTGACGGTGGCTATCTACAGTTTAGCCAAAATCCAAGTCATAAACGCTCAAAACTTGTAAGTCTGACTGTAACAGGAAAGAGTGAATTAAAAGTGTTGTCGGAGAGTATTTTTAACTACCTTGATCAAGCATCTCATGAGTTTAAAGATGAAGAGTTACAAACCACCCTTAAAGTACTTGAGAAATTACAAAGTTTGGTTGAGAAAAACTAATTTTAAACTGGTAACAATAGATCTCTAAACTATATTAATAAGACGATATTACTATTTGCAGCGAATTTGTGTACCTAGTTAAGAATACTAAGAGGGAAATAATGAAAAATTCACTTAGTCTGAGATTTAATGTTCTAACAAGTTTACTCGTAGTCGTTCTACTTGTGTTCTTTGGTGCCTATAACCAAAGTCAAACTCGTGACGCCCTCAAAGAAGGCTTAGATAAACAAATTGATGCTACCATTAATCGTTTAACCCAAAGTCTGCCATCCACTTTATGGAATTTTGAATTAGATCAAATGGATCGCATTGTGCTATCAGAAGTTTATGCTCAAGAGGTCAGAGGT
>Ga0105348_1000499_pt1 | contig 29273 bp, 25 predicted proteins | sample EN8Hudsemesocosm_2_FD_83504 | JGI IMG/M metagenome (GOLD analysis project Ga0105348, IMG submission 83504) | Methane-oxidizing microbial communities from mesocosms in the Hudson Canyon - EN8C Hudson Canyon | ecosystem: Environmental > Aquatic > Marine > Cold seeps | place: Hudson Canyon... | reverse complement strand
TTCTTTGGCAAAACACCACGTAAGGACGTGAACCCTGATGAAGCGGTGGCTTTAGGGGCGACTATTCAGGCGGCTGTGTTAAGTGGGGATGTAAATGATGTGTTATTGCTCGATGTGACACCACTCTCTTTAGGGATTGAAACTTTGGGTGGCGTGATGACCAAATTGATCGACAAAAACACCACAATACCTGCACGGGCATCGGAGACCTTCTCAACGGCAGAAGATAACCAGTCAGAAGTGACGGTACATGTATTACAGGGAGAGCGAGAAATTGCTACAGGGAATAAGTCTCTAGGTCGATTTAACTTGGCAGGTATTCCAGCAGGGATTCGCGGAACGGCACAAATTGAAGTGACCTTTGATATCGATGCCAATGGTATTCTTAAGGTGTCAGCAAAAGACAAAGCTTCAGGAAAAGAGCAATCCATTGAGATCAAAGCTTCTAGTGGCCTGTCAGAAGACGCGATAAAGAACATGATCAAGGATGCTGAGATTCATGCGGAAGATGACCACAAAAAGCGTGAATTAGTCGATGCCCGTAATCAGGCTGACCAACTAATTCATCAGACTGAAATCTCGTTAAAGGCAGTTGAGAATCAAGTACCCGAAACGCTTAAAGAGGAAGTGAACGCGGCGATACAAAGTTTGCAGGTAGCCATAAAAGGTGAGGATAAAACTACCATTGAAAATGGCCAGCAAGCCTTGCAAGAACTTGCCAGCCAGTTGATGAATGCCAGCGCTGAAAGTCAGGCAGCAGGGAATGCCCAAGGAGCTGCTCAGTCAGAATCAAAGTCAAACAACAAGGACGATGTGGTGGATGCTGAGTTTGAAACTATTGACTAGACAGTATCTTTACTAAGGTCGAATGCCCTGTTACTGATTAGAATAACAGGGCATTCATGCGGTTTAATATGCTATTAACACGGCAACTAAACATGCTGAGGAGGTACCAGCATGGAGTATAAAGATTACGAGGTGTTAGGAAGGCCCCTGAAAAACGAACTGCATATGACCAATTAGGCTCTAACTGGAATGATGATTTTGACTTTCATGCAGTGTCGCGTGGTTCAGAGCCAAGTCATAATAGATAAAGAGGATGCCTACTCTGACCCTTAAAAGTTTACGTTGGGGGTAAGTATTACGCTACAAACTGTGGGATGTTGTACTCAAATTACGTTAGCTGTATTGATTGCTTTTTGATGTATTTGATTTGAATAAATCCATGATCACCCTCCCAGTGCACTAAAAGCATTCCATATTAGCTTGTCTGTTTTACATATTCGTGGCATTTGACCTGGTCCTACATCACCTTGATGTATCACGATTTATAGACTATTAATCTACTAATCGTTATTTATCTTAGTCGAGCATCACCGCATTCAGTCATGATACAAAAAACAGCTCTGAAACCCTATGTATCCCTAATAATTACGTTAAGGTGAATATCGATGTCGAGTACTAAAGCGCTAAAAATTTCACTCATGCGTTTATCTCATACACTGTTATATATCTCTCTACTAATTTTCTCAGTTCAACTTCATTCAGAAACGTTATACTTGGGAAGTATTGGTGATGATCCTGACGAAGAAATTAAGGAATTTCAGCATTTAGCAAACTACCTTAAAAAGCACCTAAAGCAAGACGGGATTGATGACGTCAGAACGGTTGTAGCCGTTAATAAAGCTACAATGGTTAACTATGTTTTAAACGGAAAGGTTCACATCTATATTGATAGTCCTTTTCCAAGCATGGTCATTGCTAAAGAAGCAGGTAGTACTATCTTTTTAAGACGCTGGAAGAAAGGCGTCTCTGAATACCATAGCGTCATATTTTCACGAAAAGATAGCGGTATCGATTCTTTAGATGCAATAAATGGCAATATTATTGCCTTTGAAGACCCCTTTTCTACCTCCTCGTATTTTTTACCAAAAACAACCTTGTTAGAAAGGGGTTATAAACTACAAGAAGTACCACAAGGCAGCCATGTTGGTTCCGACCAGATAGGCTATTTATTTAGTGATGATGATCGAAATACTATGCTTTGGGTATTAAGAAAAAAAGTGGCTGTTGGCGCCATGAATAGGTCTAGTTATGAAAAGTACGCCAAGAAAAGAATTAAAGGCTTACAGGTTATTGGCACTAGTTTGTCGGTTCCGCGCCACGTTGTAAGTTATAGCGCGAAAGTTTCCCAAAAACACATTAAAAGAATCAAAGAAATTTTAACCGGTATGCACCTTACTGATGAGGGTAAAGCCGCATTAGCAAGTTTTTCTAAAACCAAAAAGTTTGATGACTTTCCCGGTGGCGTTGAAGCATACCTTAAGCCGTTACAATTGCTCCTAAAATACAAGTAGTTAAATTAACGATGCGAATTGGTCTGCGTTTACAGCAAGCACTCTATATTTTTCTGGTTTCGATAGTGATTAGTTCGATGATTACTGTATTTGCCGTGCTGAACCAAAAACAGACCATTGAATATGAATTTTTGGTCAAAGGTCGCAGTCTTGCTCATTTATTATCGGCGACACTGGTCTCCCCTCTTTATGAACTTAAAGTAGACCAAATCGACCGATTACTCTCACACGTATTAGATGAAAGCGATATCAAACGCACTTTTGTGTTAGATCAGGAAGGTTATATCTTAGCTGATGGCACCGAAGATAATCTATTTAGCGATGAACTGGTGCATGACATTATTCCTAACATGCCCACTGGAAATATACCGCTTAGGGATATGCCATTAGAGAAAAATAAAAGCCACCTAATTCTTTCACCTGTCCTAGACGCCTCTGGAGAGTATTTAGGCGCTCTGGTGATTGAGTTATCACTAGAAAGGGCCAATACAGAAGTCCAGAAATTCCTCTACAAAATGGCCTTTATATCTATTGTGGCAACGATACTTGCATTAGTATTAGCATATATTGTTGCCAGTTTTCTCGTAATGCCGCTCAAAGAGTTAAAACGTGTGACTGAGGATATCACCAAAGGTAATTACGGCGCTCGGTTGAACAGCCACCGCAAAGATGAGCTGGGTGATTTGTCTAATGCTATAGACAATATGGCCGCCAACTTAAATAGAACAACCGTCTCAAAAGATTACCTTGACCGCATAATTCATGACATGCCGAATGGTCTAATGATACTGGACCACCAAGGACGAATAAAACAAACGAACACATATATAAGCACTCTATTTTCTTTATCATCAAATGACTTACTTGGTCAGATCTTTACAGATTTATGCCATCAAATTTTACAAGACGAAACGGCTAAAAAGCTATCAAAAGAACAACTGAAATCTAAGTTCGCAGGTGAATGCTCCATACTCATAAATGGCGACGCCTTCCCTGTTAACCTCGCGATAACTGAAATTAAACAATCTAATGATCACACTGAAATTCTGGTCATGCTACACGACATTCGCCAACAGAAAATTCTAGAGTCAGAACGTGAAACAGCTTTGGTAAAAGCGGAAGAGTCAGCGCAGTTAAAATCAGAATTTCTTGCCAGCATGAGCCACGAAATTCGTACACCGATGAATGGCGTACTCGGTTTGTTACGGCTCTTACTAAATGAACCTCTTACTGAACACCAAAAGCATTATGTAACGCTAGCACTCTCCAGTGCAGACACCTTACTAACACTCATCAATGACATTTTAGACTTCTCAAAAATTGAAGCCGATAAGCTGAGCCTGGAAGAAGTAGACTTTAATATTGGTGCATTATTAGGTGATTTCTCAGAATCTATAGCTCATCGTGCGCAGGAAAAAGGCTTAGAATTAGTCCTGGATCAAAGCGGCATTACTCAAAGCCATGTGAAAGGTGACCCAAATAGGTTTAAACAAATTTTAACTAACCTTGTAGGCAATGCCATCAAATTCACAAGTTCAGGCGAAGTTGTTATTCAAGCGTCTATGGAAGCGCTCGACAATAAATACTTACGTTGTTCCTTCAGCATTTCGGATACAGGTGTTGGCATAGCAAAAGACAAAATTGATAGTTTATTCGATGCATTTGTCCAAGCCGATGCATCTACTACCCGAAAGTATGGCGGCACAGGCCTAGGGCTGGCCATTGCTAATCGACTTTGCCTAAAAATGAGCAATAACCCGATACAGGTGGAGAGTATAATAGGTGAAGGAAGTTGCTTTAAATTTGATTTGGATTTTTCTATCAGCCCGCAATCGAATACAGTTATACCTGAAGTGGCTCTCGAGCAAGTTAATATTCTAATCGTAGATGATAACCAACACAGCTCACAGGCGATAACCAATCAATTAAGTTGCTGGGAAGCAAATGTAATGCAAGTAGCAGATGGAGAAAGAGCGCTTAGACTCCTTCAAGCAGCTGACACCTTTCAAATAGTCATAATTGATAGAGACATGCCTTATATGGATGGCTGTGAACTGGCCAAAGCTATACATGATGACGCTAAGCTCAAAACTAAACCTTTAATTATGATGACTTCAATCAAACCTCATGACGGTGAGAATAATGAATATTTCAGTAACATAGGTGTTTGTACAAGTTTCCCAAAACCTGCCACCCTTTCAGACCTATCAAATGCGACTGCATTAGCACTCAAAAGTAAACAAACTCAAACGGAAATGCCTACCGCACCACCATCAAGCCAAGAAACCGATCATATTGAGTTAGCACAAGCCCGCATTCTTTTAGTGGATGATGTGATGGTAAATCAGCTTATTGGTGCCACGCTATTAAAAGAATATGACTGCATAGTTGATGTCGCAGAAAATGGCATTGAGGCACTTGGCGCCTTAAATAAGCCATCTCGCAACAATTCAAGTAGCTCTTCAACTAGTAGCCCCTACCAACTAATACTGATGGATTGCCAAATGCCCGAGATGGACGGCTACGAAGCCACTCGTCAAATTCGAGCCAGTGCAGGCGGCTCACAATATGCACAAATTCCTATTATTGCGATGACAGCGAATGCAATGAAAGGCGATAAGGAACATTGCCTTGAAGCAGGTATGAATGACTACATTAGCAAACCAATTGATCCTGACACTCTAATTGAAAAAGTAAAATATTGGTTAAACTGTAGTGGTTAATCTTAACAAACTTGAAAATAGCCTGAATCCGTGACTAAAAATATGAGTACTTTGCACGACAGTAGTTACTTTATACCACTTTATCATCCCAGTGCGTTCTTCATCCGAAATCCATGAATTTAATGCCACATTAGCAATAAGAACCATGGGTTCCGGCTAACCAAAAGTAGGCGCTTTAAGCGAAAGACAACCGGAATGACAGGAGATTGAGTCGTGCAAAGTTCTCAATATATTAAGATAATTATAATTATGGTAACCACGTGAATATCGCCTAAACGATGCTTCCGGATTATTTGCAACTCTCATGAATATGGTTTGCTTCTTCATAGATCGTATCGAGGTCATGGATTATGATCTTATTACGTTTTTTATCTAACACGCCTTGTGACTTCCAATGTTGGAGTTGTTTATTGATAACTTGGCGAACGGATGCAGTCATTCGTGCCAGGGCTTCATCTGACAGATTATTGATCAGGTGGCTCTTTGGTGCTTCTTCTTTTAAGCCTGTATAGGTTTGTATTTTGTTGATGTGTTTTAAAATGATACGGCTGAGTCGGGTGCTCACATCGTGCAAGGCGATATCAACCGTTTGGTCTTCTTGTTCACGCATTTTTTGAGCAAGGTAAGGTAAAAACTGCTGGTTTAATTCAGGGTAAGTCCATAGCCACTTACGCATCAACGTGATAGGCACTGAAATAACGCGTAGCGGTGTGACGGGTGAGAGGTTGACATGATGGACTTGACCATCCAGTAAAGAAATAATGTCGAAGCTATCGCCGGGGTAAAGCATATCAACGGTGACTTCCCGCCCGGTCTCAGGGTTACTTCGTTTCATTTCCAACTGGCCTGCTTGTAAAAAGCAAAAACGCTCGATCAGTAAACTTGGGTTAATATAAGCCCCTTTTTCCCAGGTTTGAATTTGAAAATGCTGCGCCATCTCGGTTAATAATGTATTGGGTAAAGATGAAAACAACGGCGACTGTTTTACCAGTTCAGAGCTTGCAGTTGAGACAGCAGGAATGAGGGATGACGGCATAAAATAACCTGGATATTTATAATTGGTGCTTTACTCTATATCGGTTTCTTTAAATTATATAGTCATTCTGGTGTGTTCTTCGGCCGGAATCCATAGTTTTAATACCTGTTTAGCTATAAAAATTATGGATTCCAGCTTACCAAAAATAGGCGCTTTAAGCGAAAGACTACCAGATAAAGAAAATAGTCGTGCAAAGCATTCTAATTATTGTTCTGCAAGCGCCTCAATCGCGACAGGAACATGTTTGTGATAAGGCGTTTTGGCAATCGGATCACAATGCTGGCTTGCAGTTAATATATTTATGGCAGGTCCATTTTGTTTTAGTTCACCATTTTTACTAGTGTACAACATGCCGTAGCCATGGGGTAGGGTGACCATGCCTGGTTGTATGGCTTCATCTTCCATTAATAGTACTTCTACCTGGCTGATGGTTGATCGGCAAATAGCCTTGCCTCCGTCTTCTAGCCCTAGGGATTTTAAATCGACAGGGTGAATGCGCATAGCGCCTTCTTTATCCGTTTTTCGCCAATCAGGAGTACGAAAAATTTGGTTGGCATTATAAGCGCGTCGTTCACCGGCCATTAAAATAAATGGGTAGTCTGAGTTTATTTGTTCAGTACTTTCCTTAGCGAGTGCTTCCAGTTCATCTGCCATCTCTTGAATATACAAATTGACCTTTTTGTCTTTAGTGCGCATTAAGTTCCAGGTGTCGTTGTAATCAAATGTGGCGAGCGGCACGGGCTTATCAGATTCGAGTATACGTTTGAATAAAGTGTTTCCCTGAACATAGCCTGAGCCATTGTTGCCTGCATTGGCCGATTGAGTGCTGTATTTTTGGGTGAAGAACTGGCTCACGCCCCATAAAGTTGCTGCAGAGGCCATGTTTTCAGGAAGTGCTTTTCCCAAGGTTGAATATAAAATTAAGGGCACATAAGGCATCCATTTCGGGTTAGCTTTTAGAGTAGCCGCCAGCGCGACTGGGAATAGCCGGGTAAATTGAAATTGTCTATCCAATTTGGCTATACGTTCCAATTTTGGGAAGCTGTCTGGTATCTCTCCGAGAGCAACCACTAAGCGGCGGTGTATTTCAGCTTCAGGTAGCGTGTTACCTTGTGCCTCAACGATCGGTTTACGAAGGTGAAAATAGGGCGTAGGAAAGCCAAATGTAAAAAAGGCACATTCTGTTTTCTCAAATTGTGATGGGGCTGGCAGAATGTAGTCGGCTAAGCGTGCTGTTTCGGTGAGGGCAACATCAATCACCACAGAGAGTTCTAATTTTTTGAAGGCTTTCTGGTAGGCAAGAGTATTAGCTCCAGACAGAGCGGGGTTTGCACTGTCGACAATTAAAGCCCTAATTCTATCGGGGTGATCGGTGTCGATCTCTTGCGGTAAAATGTTAGGCGGGAATAGTTTACTAATGCCTTTCATCCCTGTTACGCGAGTCACTGGTGCGCCGGCTTCAGGTTCTTTTGAATGGCCAATAATCGGTGCAAATTGAGCAATTAGGTGATTACCGCCTTTTTTGTTGAAATTACCTGTGACTAGAAACAGTAATTTTTCCAAATAAGAGTTCAGAGTGCTATGAAGGCTTTGTTGGATGCCTAAGTCAGCCCTTACGGTAGCTGTTTTAGCTTTGGCAAAACCAATGGCCACTTTACGAATCAGTTCTAGCTTAATCCCTGAAGCCTCTGCGTATTGTTCAAGGGGAACAGATAAAAAATGTGCTTTAATTTGTTCAAAACCGTGGGTATGTTGCTTGATAAAGGTTTTATCTTCCAAACCCTCCTGAAGAATAATGGCGATAATAGCTGAGAGTAAAAAGGCATCTTTACCAGGTTTAACTGCCAGGTGTATATCAGCCATTTTTGCCGTTTCACTTAAACGCGGGTCAACCACTACCATGGTACGTTCAGGGTCTTTTTTATAGGCTTTCAGTACATCTCGTGTTTTTGGAATACCGTGTGCGGACCAAGGGTTTGCGCCGAGAACAATAACGTAATCTGAATGTTCCATTCCTTCAATTGCAAAACAATTCTGACGGCCAAAGAGTTTGCCATTTACCCAAAAGTCACCGGTTTTTTCTTGGGCAAGTGCCGTATAAAGATAAGGGGTATCAAGTGCCGCGAGTAATGAAGAGCTGTAAGTGCCGCCTAGATGATTACCCTGTCCACCCCCACCGTAGTATGCGAAAGCACGTCCACCATGCTCATTTTTGATGGATTTCATCTTAGCCGCAATTTCGTTAATTGCAGTGTCCCATTCGACTGCTTCAAACTCGCCTTGGGCATTTTTGCGCAGTGGTTTAGTGAGTCTTTCCGAATGGTTTTGATAGTGATCCAAGCGTGCAGCTTTTTGGCAAATGTAACCTTCAGATGAAAGTGCCGCTTTGTCACCCCTAATCTTTTTAAGTTTTTGTCCTTCAACCTGAACTTCTATTGCGCAGCCAATAGAGCAAAGCATGCAAGCTGTTGATTTCCACTCGCTGTTATTAATTGCTGTTTTTTGTGTGGTGCTCATGTTGAATTCTCTCTTTTTGAAGTGGTTTGTTTCTTTACTTTTACTACTTGGTTTTACTTTTGCTTTAGTTAGTCCTAAAATGGAACTTAGTTGATAGTAAGTTCCAAAATGGAATTTGTAAAGTTATAATCATCACAACCTAAATGTCAAAGCGGTAATCAGTTTATGAAATGGGATGATATTCAGGAAATGCCTTGCTCGGTCGCACGTGCATTATCTATTGTAGGTGACCGCTGGACCTTATTGATTTTGCGCGATAGCTTTATGGGGGTTAAGCGTTTTGATAAATTTCAAAAAAATATCGGTTTATCCCGTCATCGCTTAACCGATCGACTCAACAAATTAGTTGAATATGAGATTTTACGAAAAGTTCCCTACCAGGAAAAACCATTACGGAATGAGTATCGCCTAAGCCGTAAGGGCGTCGAGTTATATCCAGTATTAATGACTCTGGCCAAGTGGGGGGATAAATGGATGGCGGGCGAAGACGGACCACCCATTGAGTATTTTCATACTGCCTGTAATCACCAAGTGACGATGGATCTTTGCTGTTCGGAGTGTGGTGAGATAGTGAACCCTAAAGAAGTCATTCCTAAAGTTGGGCCGGGTTTGAAAGCCTATGCTGAAAAAAATCGAAAAGTTTAAATCAGTGCTTAGGTCAAGACTTTCCCATATTTTAGAAAGTAATTATTAATTATCGCTATTATCAAATTTAATGGGTGAATATAAACTAACGTAAATCCTATGAGAGTTTGGAGCTATTCATGGTTAATCGTTGGTTTTTTAATGTTATTCATTATCGTTGGCTAATTATTCTAGCCTCAATCTTCATGTGCATTGCGGCAGGATGGGGGGCTCAGTATCTGGAGATGAAGTCAGACTATCGAGAGTATTTCGCTGAGTCTGACCCTCAAAGAGCATCCTTTAATCGACTGCAAGATACCTATGCTCAGTCAGATACCGTATTTTTTGTAGTTGCGCCGACAGATGAAGTAGTCTTTCAGCGTGATGTACTTCAAATGCTTGAAGAGCTAACCGATGCTGCTTGGCAATTACCCTTCTCACTTCGCGTCGACTCACTGACCAATTTCCAGCATACCACTGCCGATGAAGAAGGTTTAGTGGTAGAAAATCTGGTTGAAGATGCCTCTACATTAAGTTCCGATAAGATAGAGGCGATTAAAACCATAGCTTTAAATGAGTCCTTGCTTGCAGGGAAACTGATCACTGATGCCTCAAATGTTACTGGTGTTGCTATCACTATTAATCTACCGGGTGAATCAAATGATGAGTTTGGTGAAGTCGCTCGTGCTGCTAGGGTTATAGCCGATGAGTATCGTGTTAAATACCCTGATATTGATATTTATCTTAGTGGTATGATTATGGGAAATAATACTACCACAGAGCTAATTGAACAGGATGCTGCGCTACTTGTACCATTGATGGGGGGAATTATTATTGTGACGCTGCTGTTATTGCTGCGTTCCGTTCGGGCAACACTTGCGACAGTCATGGTGATTGTCATGACGTTAGTTTCAACTATGGGTTTGATGGGCTGGATAGGATTTTCGATTACAGGCCCTTCGTCATCGGCACCTATTATTATCGTAACAATTGCGGTGGCTGATTGTGTTCATATCCTAGTAAGCTACTTCTTTCTTGCTAGAGAAGGTTTATCTAAAACGCCTGCTATTTTGAAAAGCCTAAAAATTAATCTGGGTCCCATCTTTCTTACCAGTTTAACAACGGCTATTGGTTTCTTAAGTATGAATTTTAGTGATTCACCTCCTTTTCAGATTCTGGGAACAGTTTCTGCCATGGGAGTCGTCATCGCATTTTTATTATCAATCACGGTGCTACCAGCTTTAATGGCAATCATGTTGCCTGTTAAAGATGTAGCCGCTGTGAAGGATAACAGTGGTGTTCTCAGGCCCTTAGCTGATCGGGTGCTTAAGCACCCGCTTAGCTTTTTTTGGGGCGTTATGGCGGTTTCAGTATTACTGTTTACAGCCATTCCAAAGAATGAGATTAACGATGAATTTACAAAATTCTTTAATAAAAATCAGGAGTTCAGACAGGCTGTCGACTTTTCGAATGAACATTTAGTGGGCGTTTCTACAATAGAATATGCCTTAATTAGCCCTTATGAAGGTGGTATCAACCATCCTGAATTTTTACAAAAGTTAGATCGATTTAGCCAATGGTTGCTTACTCAGCCTGAAGTAAAACAAGTGACTTCTCTATCTGATACGATGAAGCGACTGAGCCGTGATATGCATGCCGGTCAGAGTGAGTGGTATAAAATTCCTGAAACCAAAGAGCTTGCGGCACAATATTTATTGCTTTATGAGATGAGCTTGCCTTTCGGTTTGGATATGACCAACCAAATTGACTTCGACAAATTGGAAACCCGTGTAACCGCCTCATTGGAAGAACTAAATACTGATGAAATGTTAGCTTTGGAAGCACGAGTGAGTATGTGGTTAGAAACGCAATATCCTGAACTGGAATTCTATGACTCAAGTGGTACCGTTATGTTTGCCCACCTTTCAGTCAATAACTCTTACAGTAGTCTGATTTCAACTGGCATTGCTTTAGTGCTTATTTCTTTTATTCTTACTTTTGCGCTGAGTTCTTTGAAAATGGGCTTGGTAAGTCTGTTGGTGAATATCGCTCCGGCTGCTTTGGCATTTGGAGTCTGGGGCTTGTTAGTTGGGCAGGTCGGGCTTTCAATTTCTGTGGCTGTCGGTATGACTTTAGGTATTGTAGTTGATAATACCGTGCATTTTTTGAGTAAATACTTGAACGCTCGACGTGAGCAGGGCTTGAGTAGTGAGTCAGCAATTCGTTATGCCTTCTCTCATGTCGGTACTGCGCTATTGGTATGTAATGCGGTATTAATTTCGGGGTTTCTAGTGTTGGCCCAGTCAGACTTTATGTTAAATCGTGATATGGGCTACTTTACCGCGCTTACGTTTGCTTTAGCTTTATTGGTAGACTTTTTATTCTTACCTCCATTTTTGTTACTCATCGAGAAGAAAAACAAATTGCACGTGTCGCAGGATATTGATGCTCAACTGGAAACACAAGGCATTAACGCTATCGTTGAGTCGTAATACTAGAAACTTGTCATTCCGCTTAAAATTCTCCGGAATGACAAGTCACTTTAGTTAGATTTCCGGTGCTTTGCATATATAAGGTCACGCCATTCAAGCAAATCTTTAAATTCGTCTTTAAGTTCAGGTGTTTCCCAGCAACTCTCAGTGTCTTTATCTAGCGGAATATATGGTGAGCCAATGGGTTTGACCATCTGAAGTGTGACTGCCATCGCGATGTCGGCATAGGTGAACTGTCCGAGTAAATAATCCCCTTTATCAGCTAATGTTGATCGTACCTTCTGTAAAATTTTTCTCATGTTTTCAACATATTGTTCATATTTATTCCAATCAAAGCCATATTTTGCTTTTAGGTAATACAGTCCTAGCGAGGCTACCGGTAGCATGAGTGGTCGAATTGAAGACGGAATTTCTGGAGGTAAACTCATGATTTTAGCACCGTTATGGCTTTTCATTCGAATACAAACCAAGGCTCGGCCTGCTTGTAGAAACTGATCGCTTTGCTTTTCCCAGTCATCAATTTGTGTTTTTAGTTCGGGAGGGAAAATATAGGGTGTATGACTTTTATTCGTCTGTTTCTTCTCAACATATTGAGCAATATCATAGGAACCAGTGAGGGTTTTATGGTCGCTGATAAGCGTCGGAACGGTTACTTTTTTCGTGAAGTTTAGACTTTTAAACCTGACAAGTGGTGTTGTAATCATAGGGGTGAAGTTTAGTTTTTGATAGTCAAACTTGGCAAGGTCCATTGCCCAGCAGGCTTTTTCAGACCAGGGTGAAACATGTAAATAATAAAAATCACTCATTGTTTTGTTCTCGTAATGGTTTATTTGACTTGAAACGAGGATAGATTAGAGCTTTTACTCTAATCTATCAAGTGGTGATTAATTTGAAGTGTGTGAGCTAGTCAAACTCCCAAGGGGCATGCTCTGCTGAGAAACTTACCATGTGATCAATAAAAGCACGCAGTTTGGTGGTGAATTTTTTATTACTTGGAAATACAAGATTCACTGGGATAGATATAGTGAGTTCTGGTAATACCTCAACTAATTCACCTAACTCCAGGCTTTTAATGATTTGAACTTCCGGCAGACAAGCGATACCCACGCCATCGATTGCTGCTCGGCGTGCAGCAAAAAAATCATTGGTAAAAAAACGGCTTTCCACTATTTCACTTAAAGGGTTTCTCTCTATACCTAACCAACTTGGCGGGTCATAATTTACCAAGTGATGGTGCTGTATATGCTCAATATCTTTAGGAAAACCATATTTTTTAATGTAAGCAGGGCTGGCGCAATGAATGATTCGGGATGTACCAATACCTCGAGAAATTAGAGAGGAATCTTTTAGATTACCAGGAATAATCGCGCAATCGAGTCCTTCTTCAATCATGTCTACCTTGCGTGTATGCACAAAAAACTCAACTTTAACTTTTGGATATTTGTTGATGAAGGTTAAAAATAATTGTGAACTAAAAGGGTCATCAAGTGGAAAAGGGCTGGTGGTACGTAGTGTACCGGATGGCTCTGCCTGTAAGTTCTGCACAGCTAATTCTGCCGCCTCGGCTTCCTGAAGCATGCGACTACAATGTTCATAATAAACCGCTCCGATATCTGTCAGGTTTTGTCTTCGGGTTGTGCGATGTAAAAGTTGCACATCAAGCCGTTTTTCGAGGTCAGAAATACGGCGACTAACGGTTGATACAGGCACGCCGCTGTTTGCTGAAGCATTCGAAAAGCTGCCACCATTTACAACCTCTACAAATGTAGCCATTTCGTCTAATGAAACCCTCATATTCTCACTCTTGGGAAAATTGTGAATTGAAATTTGTATTGTCGCGAATTATAGGTGAGTGTATCGAAATATAAGTGTCTTTGATAGTTTGGTTGCTATGGCAATGAATGCGGTTAAGTCGTTACCATGCGGGACAAGCGTCTTAAGTGTCCCAGCTTCCGCTACTGAATTTCAACGTTATTAGCGCCTTCACAAGCTATATTTAAAACTAAAGTAAATCAATAAATCGACGATAAAGCCTCTAAGTCTATTTTTATATGGAGAGGCGGAATGGGTTTACCTTCTATAAACAATATGTCACTGACTACAGTGACAAACACCTCCACTGACTTCGCACAAAAACCTGCTATCGATATGCTTGTTTCAAAGCCTTTGTCAGTTGAGAAGTCTGGGCAGGCGCTAAGTTTGCAGACGATGCTAGAGCCTATACTGGTAAGTGTGCTTGACCAAAGCATCGCAGAAGAATTCGGACGCAATTTTTCAGGCGGTACCATAATAACAGAACCCTTCGAATATCATCCAAGGCCTAAAACCATCAATCAAGTGGAAAAACGCCTTATTGACGCGGTTGGACAGCAACTTTACTACGGCGAACGTGGTGGCCATGACTTCAGTGCCATGGATGACACTGTCAGAGCTGCTAGCCAGACTCTACAGGATGGTTATTTGAATGCGAGCGCGGTTCTACATGGTTTAGGAATGCTGGATGAGAACATAAGTGAGTACTTGCAAAAAAGTCATACGCGACTGTTAAGCGGGGTAAACACTTTAAAGAACGATTACCAAAATGGTGTGAATCGAGGCTATGAGTCAAACCTTTCGAGGCGAGATAGCTTTTCTTTGCAGGTAGAAACGCGTGATGGTGATGTGATTGATATCAACTTGCGCTATGCCGATGAACGCGAGCAAAAAACACCATACTCTATTCGGATTTTGGCGCGTGAGATTTCAGTTAGCTATAACGTGGATGGTGACTTGAGTAAAGCAGAAAAAACAGCCTTGAATGACTTGATGGAAGGCTTGGGGGCGCTTGCTGATCGATTTTTTTCTGGTAAAGGTGCATTAACAGAGATCTCAGGTTTAAACGCTTTTGACCAAGGTGAATTAAGCAGCTTCTCATTATTACTAAAGGATTATAAGGATAAAGCAAAGGAAGGATTACAAAGCTTGCTCGTAGAATATGATGTTAATCAAGATCTACAAGAACATACGCTATCGGCTTTGTATAAAGATCAAAATGAAGTCGGTGAAAAGGGGACAGATAACTATGAATTTAATATTACATCCAGTCTGCAGGCCGCGGGCTTTGATGTATCGAATTCCCAAACTCAGGGGAACTTGAACGCTGTATCCAGCGATAAACTCGCGCTACTAGAAAAACAAATTGATTTTTCAGTGGATCAACTGAATGAAAAAGACACACAAGCGGATGAATTCTATATCAGCGGCTTAAGGCAAATGTTAGCAAGGTCTTTAGTGGAAACAGCTGAGCAAAGTACTGTTAAGGCTATTCTGGCTGAACCTGTTCAAGTCTCGATGCAACTTTTTAAAGGCATCGTGCAACAGCATCCTGAATATACTAACTTAGCGAAACCCGAAAAACAGCAAGTCGACCAAGTACTCTCAGGGCTGCCAGATTTTCAGGCTGAATTTAGTGCCAAACGCGCTTTTGTTGATACTGAAATAGGCAAGCGAGAGATGTCGCTTAAACTTGGGCAAAAAACAAAAATAGAGCAATATCAAACCGTCAATGGCTTTGTTGAGAATATCGAACAAAGTGACTCCTTTAAATTAGGCATTACTCAACAGGAACTTCGCAGGCTAGGTGCGCAACGGGTTGTCGAACATATTGAAATTGACCGGGACGCTAAGCGAGCCGCACAATATGTTGACGGTAAACTTATCGCACAGCATGCGCAAACGGAACAATTTCTTGAACGCAAGGTCACTAATTTTTTTGAAAATTCGGTTGGCTATTTAACGAAAGAGAGAATGGGGCAAGACTTGGAAGTGATGTCGGAAGAGGCAGAGTTCATCAGGCTGTTACGAGCAATGGATAAATTGTAATCTAAAAAACAGGGAACTTAACCGGGAAACGTCAAAGCATGTACTAATGATTCAAGTAAAAGCGTGCGAAAGCTTATATAGTATGAGAGCTTTGCTTGACTCAACCTCCTGTCATTTCAGTCAAATGGCTGTTGTGCAAAGCTCTCTGTATAGTTGAATTTCATTTTTTTACTTGTCGCAATAGTCATTAAGAAAACAACAAAATGACGAACGGATTTAAAAGATGGCACCCATAGAAAATGTACTAGACCTACATCAAATGCTGGTGATTGGTATTGTGTTGTTTGCAAGCTTGTATGTAGGTAAGTGGGTAAAACATATTAAACTACCATCACTGATCGGGTTTATGCTGGTAGGGATAGCTTGTGGGCCTTATGTCAGCAATATCATTGATAGAGAACGGCTAAGCCAAATGGATTTTGTGATCGAAATTGGCTTAGGTTTGGTTGCCTTTACGATAGGGTCCGTTTTAAGTCTTAAAACCTTTAAAAAAACGGGTAGAGGATTAGCCAGTATCATTATTGGTGAAACGCTTGTAGCTTTTCTAGTGATAAGTTTTGCCTCACATTTGTTTTTTAATAATTTACCTCTTGCAATTTTATTAGGGGCCATCGGTGCTGCGAGTGCGCCTGCGGGAACCGTAGCGATTATTCGAGACTACCAAGCAGAAGGTCCACTAACGAATACTTTATATGCCGTTGTGGGCTTTGATGATGGTCTTTCAATTATTATTTACGGTTTTGCGCTGGTATTTGCAAAATCGATGTTACTGGAAACAAATGGTTATGGTGAAGTTGCGTTGTTGGCTCAGCTATGGCTGCCTATTAAGGAAATATTGTTAAGTATTTTAGTTGGGGTGGTTTCGGGGTGGCTGTTTTTGCTGTTGGCGAAAAAACTGCGTAAAGAGAGTGATGTATTAGTGCTTTCTTCTGCATTGGTGATCACTTTGGTTGGCATTTCTCAACAGTGGCATCTCTCGCTAGTACTGACCAATATGGTGGCGGGTATGGTGTTGGTGAATTTAGGCAAGGAGGGGGTGATTAGCCGCGTTAGACAAGCAACATCCATGATTATGCCGCTGATATTTATTCTGTTTTTTGCTCTTGCTGGTGCGCATCTGGATATTTCAGCATTGGCAATTGTTGGTGGTGGCGGTATTGTTTATATTATTAGTCGGTGTGTCGGAAAAGCAGGTGGTGCCTGGTTGGGTGGCACGATAGGAGGTGCCGATCCGAAACTAGCCCGCACACTAGGCTTGGCTATTTTGTCTCAGGCAGGCTTGGCAATTGGTTTAGCGCTGATTGTGCAAAAAGAGATGTTGCAGATAGCTGAGCTTTATAATTTGCCCTCTGCGGTAGAAATCGGTGCAATTGTACTCACGACGATTACCGCAACCACAGTCGTTTTTGAAATCATTGGCCCAATATTAACCCGCTATGTGTTGTTAAAGGCGGGAGAAATTGACGATAGGTGAGTTATGTCAGCAATAAAAAGTAATCAGCGCAAAGGTGGCATCGGTTCTGCCAACGATTTACTCATCTTTATTGGACATAGGCCCTGGCCTTCGGTGCAGGAAGAAACTTCAATTGAAGATGCTGTAGAAGCCTTGGCTGACTCAGATTATTCGCATATTGTTTATGTGGTGGATAGCAAGCAGGTTTTACAAGGCTTCATTACTGAAGAAGCCCTCGTGAAATACCTTTTTATTCATTATCACGATGATATGTTAGGTACTCATGCATTGATTAGCCGCGCACTTTCCGAACACGCCGCTGATTTAATGAAAAACGAACGTCTTAAAGCATTACCCGATGATGATTTAGATTATATCTTGGAAGAAATGATTGCCTGCAAGCTAGATGAAGTGCCTGTATTGGATGAACATGGACGAATGCTGGGGGACATTACCATGAAAGACATTATTCGTTATCACAGACATGTGCAGGCTTAGTTTTTCATAATGATATCCTTGTAATATTTCTTGATTGACAATTCACTTCTCAGGAATAACGACTATACTTTTTTCCTAAACATTTGGATAAGGGCATACATGTGGTAAAGGGTGTTGAAGGAAAGCAAGGTTTACGTTTCTTAATTATCGATGATGATGATTTTATGCTTAAACGAGCCGAAACTATATTGGGTCGTGCTAATTTTGAGAGGATAGAGACTGCGAATGATGGTCAGGTTGCATTAAATAAAATTCAACGGGGGGAGTGGTTTGACCTCATCCTACTTGATCTTGATATGCCTCATATGGATGGCATTGAAGTGATGAGAAATCTTGCCGCAATGAGTTACAGTGGTACCCTTGCTTTATTTAGTGGAGAAGATATCCGAGTACTAAAAACAGCAGAAAGTCTCGCGAGTGCGCTTAATCTAAATGTAGTTGGTACATTAACAAAACCGCTTTCATTAGATTCCATTAATCTATTAATAGAATCTATTGAGCCACATAAGAAAATAGTAGAGCTACCGCTAGAATTGGTGGGAGAGGATGAGTTGCGGGAAGCGATCTCCTTAAACCAAATAATACCTTACTTTCAACCAAAGGTGAGAGCTAAAGATAAGAGCGTCGCTTCAGCTGAAGTGTTGGCAAGATGGATTCACCCTAAAAAGGGGGTAATGATGCCTATTGCTTTTATACCGGCTATAGAAAAATTTGGACTAAGTAGCCTTTTAACGGCCAGCATATTTAATCAGTCTCTTTCATTTTTTGGTTCTTGGTTAAAGTCCGGTTATAAATTTACATTAGGTATTAATCTTTGTGCAGATGAACTTAGTAATGTGGATTTTCCTGAAATCTTTGGAAATTTGGTGAAGGCAAATTATGTTCCACCAAAAAACATCGAATTTGAAGTTCCTGAAACTCAGTTAATTGAAAATATAACAAAATCTTTAGATGTTCTGACAAGGCTTAAGCTTAAGGGCTTTGGTTTATCTATTGATGATTTTGGGACGGGGACTACATCAATAACTCAGCTTACTGAGATTCCTTTTACTGAACTCAAAATAGATAGAACATTTGTGCATGGGGCATATAAAAACCCTGCAGCGCACTCGATTCTAGAGTTGAGTGCTACTCTTGGTAAGAAACTGAATATGGAGGTTGTGGCTGAAGGGGTTGAGGATGAAGCTGATTGGGATTCTGCAGTTGCAGCAGGGTGCGATTTGATTCAAGGCTATTATATTGCTAAACCCATGCCTGCGGCTGATTTTGAACAATGGCTGACCACGAATAAGAACTGAAGTCAGATAAGAGACTTTAGACGATCATAATTTGGTATAGTTTCAATTTAGGGCTTTGTTTTATCAATTATCTAGTTGATACAACTTATAAAAAACTTACTTCAGCACAAACACCTTCCACAGAATCCTGAAGGTTAGTCAGGCTTAGTGTAAATCCATGCAATTGACAGATTTGCTGGCAAATTGATAAACCTAAACCGGAGCCCTGATGGTGGGTATTTCCTCGTTTGAAGCGATCAAACAGTTGGGAAAGTTCATTTTCATTCAGTGCTTTGCACTGATTTTTAATCATGAGTTTATTGGTCTCGATATTGATCACAATTTCAGTTCCTTCAAGCGCATAACGGCAAGCATTATCTAGTAGGTTACGTAATAAAATTCTTAAACTGGCTTCGTTAGCCAGTATTTCGCATCGTTTGGTTTTATATTGCTTAATATTGTGCCTTGGGATGGCAGGATTTTGTGCCATCTCTTGAATAATTTCTTCGCAGAGTGTATTCAGACTTAACCTTGATTTATTTGTTTCTTGCTGATGAGTGTCTAAACGGCTGAGTAATAATAACTGTTGAACCATATGGATCAAGCGATTAATGCCAACAAGGGCTTGGATACAAAGTCAATGACTTGTGGATTATTGCTGATTTGCTGAATGTTTTGTAGGTGAACTTTTGATATAGATAAAGGGGTTCTAAGCTCATGTGCCGCATCGGCTGTGAAGCGCCTTTCACGTTCATAAGTGTCGTTCACGCGTTCAAATAAACTATTCAGTTCAGATACCATGTGCTTGAGCTCTTTTGGGTAGTCAGACTCATTTAATTCACTCAAATTATGATAATCCCTGCCTTTTAATTCCGCTGAAATTTGTCGTAAAGGGGACAGTCCTTTCTGTATTACTGCGCCTAAAATAAGTATTAAAAACGGCACAATTACTAAGCTTGGCCAGGTGGTATTCCAGGCAATTTCATTGGTTAATTCGGTGCGTACATCTTCACGTTGGGCGACTTTAATCCAGAAACCGTAGTCTTCATCTTTGAGGGTAAAAGTTCGCCAGTTTAATTGTTTTGTAATGACCGTTTGAAAGCCAGGTTTTAATATTCCGAAAGGCTTGGGTAATTGAATATGGTTTTCGAAAAACAGCTTTCCCTTGGTATTCCATACTTGGAATGCGAGTTTCTTTTCATATTTATGGCCGCGTTCATTATATTCCTGATGTCCGAAGGCTTCGTCAAGAATACCTTTATCAAGATAGCTGAGGGGTTGTGGTGCTTGATTAGTGCTGAGCTTGATGTTTGTGGTGATGACGGCCTGTAACATACGGCTCATTTGCGCCAGTTCAGCGTCAAATACCTCTTCAACCTGTTCTTGTGATTCATGAAAGTTGAGGACGGTGCTAATGGTCCACATGACCGAGATTAGTGAGATGATAGCGATCAATAAAAACCGCTTAATGGAAGGAATGCTCATGTTTTAACTCACTTTATAGCCAACGCCACGTACGGTTTTTACTATATCGCTGCCCAACTTCTTACGTAAATGGTGAATATGTACTTCGATGGCATTACTGTCTACATCTTCTGACCAACCATAAATGAGTTCTGTAAGTTTGTCTTTGGATAGCACCCTGTTTTTATGGATCGCCAATTCGTGGATGAGTGAATATTCTTTTGGAGAAAGTTTGATTTCTTCATCGCCTTTAAAAATCTGATGGGCACTTTCAATAATACGAATATCGCCAATGTTTAGCTCTGCTTGCCGTTCTCCGTGGCTTCGACGAGATAGGGCTCTGATACGTGCTTTAAGTTCTTCAACATCAAAAGGTTTGAGTAAGTAATCATCCGCGCCTTTATCCAAACCTTTAACCTTATCCTGAATTTGATCACGTGCAGTGAGCATTAGAATAGGAATCATATTGTTCGCTGCTCTGAGTGCTTGTAGGACCTCAAAGCCAGATATTCCTGGTAGGCCTACATCTAAAATGCATAAGTCGAATTGTTCACAACTCAAGGCATGCAGGGCATGTTCACCTGTGAAAACCGCATCTACTTTAAAGCCACCCAGGGATAAGCTGGTGACAATGCCGTCTGCTAACAGCTCATCGTCTTCAACGAGTAATATGCGCATTAATTTTATCCTATTTTCTGGGTTTGACGTAAAGTTCTAGCTTCCTCTACTATCCTTAAGGTTAGCTTAAGTTTGTTCTGTTCCAATAGAATCAATTGTAGAAAAAGTAATTTTAATGAAAAAGGTATATTGATGAAAAAACTTGTCTGCTTGGTAGGATTATTGTTTATAAGTGTTAGCACTTTTGTGGCCGCAGAAAAAACATTGCTTGAATTAAACGTAGGCCAAGAAAAAATAATGTTTAATGACTATAAGGGGAAAGTAGTTTTATTAGATTTTTGGGCGTCTTGGTGTGGCCCATGTAGACAATCCTTTCCCTGGATGAATGATGTTCAAACACGCTATGCTGACCAAGGCTTAGAAGTACTTGCCATTAATTTAGACCAAGAAAAACAAGATGCCGCTGATTTTTTAAAAGATGTGCCTGCCAAATTTAAAATTGTGTATGACCCCGATGGTGGTAGTGCAGAACAGATGAATGTAATGGGGATGCCGATGTCTTATTTAATTGATAGAGAGGGTAAGGTGCGTCATCGTTTGATAGGCTTCAATACCCGGAAAAAAGCTGAGCACGAAGAACATATTCGAACGCTTCTTAATGAGGCTGCGAAAAAATAATATGAAGAGTTCAATCAGGAAGGTTCAAGTATGAAATTTTTAAAAATAGCCACAATTATAGTGCTTGGCAGTCTTGTGCTAAGTGCGTGCTCTGACTTAGGTGTTAAGCCTTGGGAGCGTGATGTTCTGGCTCGTCAGGAAATGCAACTTATTCATGACCCTGTTGAAGCGGGGCTAGATGACCATATTTATTTTAGTAAAGAGGCCAGTAGTGGCGGTCGTGGTTTTGGTGGTGGAGGTTGCGGATGCAATTAATTAGTCGTAAACAAGGTTCAACAAGCATACGTAAAATCAAAAAAATAGCTCCGGCGTTGGCAGCTGCAAGTTGCAGTTTATTAAGCGTAGCAAGTAGTGATGTACTTGCACGTGGTGAAGCAGGAACATGGGATTTTGAAGTTGCCTCTTTATTTTATTCTGAGGCGGATGATCGTGTTATGGCTGCTGAGCCTGTGTTTAGTGCAACTAAAACCTTTGAAGACGGTGAAGTATTAAACCTTAAAGCGGTTTTCGATACCTTAACTGGCGCATCTCCAAATGGCGCAACACCGAGTGCAGCCCCTCAAACATTTACCAAACCTTCTGGTAATGGGACTTATGATATTGCAGCGGGCGATGCGCCTATTGATGATACCTTCCAGGATACCCGTGTGGCTTTGTCGGCGAGTTGGTTAGCGCCTATTAATCGTGACTGGGAATATAATGCGGCGTTTTATGGTTCCAAAGAGTATGACTACCTTTCTATTGGCACCAGTGGTGGGTTTAAGCGCTACTTGAATAACAAGAATACAGCGTTAAATTTTGGACTGTCTTTCTCTTTCGATAATATTGAACCTGAAGGGGATATTGCGAAGCCTTTAGCTAAGATGGGCTTTGATGATGCGAGTTTTGATGTGAGTAGGGATGGGTCTTCTGACTCTAAAACAATTATTGATGCTTTGTTTGGTGTGACTCAAGTTATTAACCGTAATACAATCATGCAGTTCAATTATTCTGTCAGCTTATCAGATGGCTACTTAACGGATCCGTTTAAGATTTTGAGTGTTATTGACGATACGACTGGAGGCAATTTTGTTGAAGGCGGAAATAATGTTTACCTTTACGAAGCCCGCCCAGATTCAAGAATGAAACACAGTTTATACTGGCAAACCAAGTATGCATTGTCGAATGGTGATGTAATCGATGGCTCATACCGCTTTATGCTGGATGATTGGGGTATTAATTCTCATACCTTCGATTTCAGGTACCGTTGGCAACTAGGCTCAAGTTATTTAGAGCCACACTTACGGTATTACATACAGTCAGAAGCAGACTTTTATAAGCCTTACATTACTGAGACAGAATACTTAGCCGGTAACCTACAAGAAGCGACAGCAGACTACCGTTTAGGTGACTTAGACGGTATGACTGTTGGTTTGAAATATGGCCATAAACTGGATAACGATACTGAATTCAATATGCGTGTTGAATACTATCTACAAACCAGCTCAGGTGATGACGGCTTTGGTTTGCTAAAAGACCAGGATTTATACCCGGATACTAAAGCGTTAATCTTCCAGGTAGGCTATTCTTTTTAAGATATTAATGTCTTAAAATAGGTTGGCGGTTTCACGTCAACCTATTGGAATCATCTTATACTGGACCGTTTGTGGCTAATTTGACTCTTTCACCCGAAGATAACCCTTCTCAACATCCTACGCCCACTCTTTCAGGTAATAGCCAACTCTGGATTGGCAGCTTTCAAGCCATGGCTAGCGATTGTGAAATTTTAATGGAAGGTTGCAATGAAAATATCGCCTCAAAGCTATTACGAGTTGCCGCAAAAGAAACATGGCGCATTGAACATAAGTTCAGCCGTTATGTAGCGGGTAATATTATAGATCAAATTAATACCTCACAAGGACAAACCTTAGAGGTTGATGCAGAAACAGCATCCTTATTAAACTTCGCGGAACAATGCTATCAGTTAAGCGAAGGCCTATTTGATATTTCATCTGGAGTGTTGCGGAAAATCTGGCAATTTGATGGGAGTAACCAGATTCCAAATTCTACTCAGATTCAGGAAGTACTTAAAAAAGTGGGTTGGGATAAGGTTGATTGGAAACCTCCCTTGCTAACATTAAAAACCGATATGCAATTAGATTTTGGTGGGCTGGGTAAAGAATATGCTGTGGACCGTGCGGTGCTTGCGCTGTGCACTGAAATAAAAAACCAAAAAACAAGCTTTGTAGTGAATTTTGGAGGTGATCTCGCTTGCTCTGGTCCAAGACTGAATGGCACACCCTGGACGATTGGTGTAGAAAGTAGTGAGCGTGATGCATCATCCGTTGCAACCGTGAGTTTAAGCCAAGGCGCAGTTGCTACCAGTGGGGATAGTCGCCGTTATTTATTAAAAAATGGTACACGCTATAGCCACATATTAAACCCGCTTACGGGGGAATCTATTGTCGATGCTCCGCATGCAATCTCTGTTGCTGCACCAAATTGTATGCAAGCAGGCATGTTGTCTACTTTCGCAATGTTGCATGGCGTGCAAGCAGAAGAATTTATTGAGGCTCAAGGACTTCAATACTGGGTTCAAAGATAAAAGGCATAGAGAGATAGGGTTACTTATGCTTTTGTAACAGCTAAAATAAAACAATCATAAGAAATCTGGATAAGGTGCATGTTACTCAATTGTGATCTGGGCGAAAGCTATGGTTATTGGCAAATTGCGGCAGACCCTTTGGTAATGCCGTATATTGATATGGCTAATATTGCCTGTGGTTATCACGCAGGTGACCCGCAGGTGATGCAAAAGACAGTAGCTTTGGCTAAACAGCATCAGGTTCAAATAGGGGCTCACCCTTCCTATCCTGACCGTCAGGGTTTTGGTCGTCGTTCTATGCAGCTTAGTCCGCATGAAATTGAAAGTCTGATTATTTACCAGCTAGGTGCCTTAGCGGGTATTTGCCAAAGTCAGGATTGTCAGGTTTCTTATGTAAAGCCTCATGGTGCTTTATATAACGATATGATGAAAAATGATCAGGTCTTGTTTGCTATCTTCACTGCTATGCAAAAGTTTGATGCGCAAATGCCTTTGCTAATGATGGCAACAATAAATAATGAATTGTATCGGCAAAAAGCGGATGATTTTGGTATGAAAGTGATGTTTGAAGCCTTTGCGGATCGAGCTTATGATGACCAAGGTTTTTTAGTTTCCCGAAGTGTTGAAGGTGCTGTGCTTAAAACGCCAGAATCCATTATTAGCCGAGCAAACCAATTAAAAGAGCAGGGGTGTATTCAGAGCATTCATGGCAAAACCATAAAAATGGAAGCTGAGACACTGTGTGTGCATGGTGATAATGAACATGCGGTGAATATGATTCAATCATTAAAACAGAGCTTGTCTGCATGAGAGGAAGTATTCATTGTGAATTAATAAGCGAGAAGAACTTATTAGTTCATTTTGGGGAGCAAATTTCAGAAGAACTTTTGGATGTTATTCAACAGGCTGAACTTTGTGCTGCAAAGGTCTTTGGTCGACAGCTGATAGATTTAGTGGCTTCTTATACCAGTCTGTTGATTGAATTCGACCCCATACAAATTACACCTTGGCAAGCGCAAGCCTCGTTTTTGAAAGCTTGGGATAAGCACTGCCGGCATATGCGTTTGCATAAACATACCGCATCAACAGATACTTCTTTAAACTGTATTGAAATTCCAGTGTACTATCATCCTAGTGTTGCTTGGGATATTGAGTCAATTGCCCAACAAAAAGGTTTAAGCTGGCAACAAATTGCACAATTGCACTGCCAAGGCCAATACCGAGTTTATGCAATGGGTTTTGCGCCGGGTTTTGCTTTTATGGGGCAGATTGACTCTGCTTTAGAAATGCCTAGAAAAAGCTGCCCCCGAACAAACGTACCGGCAGGTTCGGTTGCAATTTCAGACCGTCAGACTGCTATTTACCCAAGCCAAAGTCCTGGCGGCTGGAATATTATTGGCCGAAGCCCTTGTGAACTCTTTAACCCGAATAATTCACCTGCAGCCCTATTAAAAACTGCCGATTACGTACGCTTTACAGCGATTGATGAACAACAGTTTTTAGTGTTAGGAGGCTGTTTGGATGACTGATGTTCTTGAAGTGACTAAAGCAAATTTCTTAGCGTTGTTTATTGACCGTGGTCGAATACAGCAACAGTCTATTGGCTTAACCCAATCAGGCCCTATGGATGAATATGCTTTTTTGTGGGCGAATAAATTGCTCGGAAACGAACTCAATGCGGCCTGTATTGAAATCAGTTTTGGAAAGTTTGTTCTAAAAGCGCTGCAGCGGTGTCAGTTAGCAATTACTGGCGCTAATTTTAAAGCGAAATTAAACCAGAAATTTTTACAAAACTGGGAGACTTTGAGCCTTAAAACCGGTGATGAGTTGTCTTTTGATGGCCCTCAGATGCAAGGGACAAGAGCTTATGTGGCAATCAAAGGTGGGTTTGAATGCCCTAAACCTTTTAATTCTGCTTGCACAGTGAAACGTGAAAATCTTGGTGGGTTTGATTTAGGCAATGGCTTAAAAGAGGGGGATCGGTTAGCGTCATGTGTTCCTCAAGCACCAAATCAAACAATCAATATAAGCGTCTACCCTCAACTGATTCGCACTTATAATAATCATGAAACGATTATGTGTCGTTTTATACCTGCTTGCCAATGGCTGTTGTTTTCAAGCCAAGAACAACAGCGGTTTCTACAGCAAGCATACCGTATTAGCAGTGAAAGTGATCGAATGGGGTTTCGCCTTCAAGGTGAAAAACTCAATACTTACAGTGACGGTATTATTTCAGAAGGTATTGCGCTTGGTGCGATACAGGTTCCTCCTGATGGACAACCTATTGTTCTCATGCGAGATAGGCAAACGATTGGCGGATACCCGAAGTTGGGTACCGTTTTGTCTACGGATATAGAAAAAATAGCGCAGGCAATGCCAGGACAAAAAGTCAGCTTCGAGTTAGCTGATATTCAAACCGCTTATCAAGAGCGTCTGCAACGTGAACAGTTTTTTAGCCTCTAATCTTATCGTTACTTGGTCTTTGTATAATTAAACTGCCGGTGCACGTTATGTCTATGTTAATGATTATGACTTAACATAATACTTGAGCCAAACGTTGAACAGCTTCTTGAAGCTGTTTTGGATCGCTATTACTAAAATTCAAACGTATGGCGGGTGAGGAATTTGAATGATGCTGATAAAACACACTTCCAGGAACAATCGCTACGCCCTTCTTGAGTGCTGCTTGAGCTAGTTGTATTGGTTTTTTGCCTGGCGTCTTTAACCAAAGAAACATGCCGCCTTCTACTGCCTCAAAACTAAAATCAGCGCTGAGTGAATGGCTTAATGCCAGTGCTAATGCTTGATACCGCTCATGGTATAGTTCACACAGCCCCTTTAAATGTGCATTAAAAGAAGGGTGCCGAAGTAAATCTAAAAGTACGGCTTGCATAGGAATACTGCTATGAAGGTCAGCGGCTTGTTTTACTTTAATTAAAGGCTCGATTAAGTCTTTAGGGCCTGTCGCAAAACCAAGCCGAATACCAGGAAAAGCAATCTTGGAAAAAGAACGTAATACCCAAGAATGTTGAGGACAGAAACTCGATACTAAAGGGAGGTCTTGCCCGCTAAAGCGAAGCTCTCGATAGGGAGCGTCTTCCATTAATGCAATATTGTAGATCTTGCAAAGTTCAGCTACCTGTTGACGTGTTTCTAATGACCAAACAGCACCTGTGGGGTTATGAAAATCAGGTACGGCATAAAATAATTTGACCTTACCTGAAGCAAAAGTAGTTTCAAGTTTATTAAGGTCTGGACCATTTTTAGTTTGCTCAATAGAAATAATATTAGCTTGAGCCAGTTCAAATACCTGTAGTGCACCAAGGTAGCTAGGCGCCTCAACAACAACGCCGTCGCCGGTATTTAAAAATGCACGGGCGATTAAATCCAAAGCTTGTTGTGAGCCTGTCGTAATGAATGACTTGTGGGTGTCAGAAACTGGGTATTGTTGTTTCAGATGCTCAAGTAGTGGGAGATAGCCCGCTGTTTCTCCATATTGAAATAATTTTGGCTCGCGAAATGTGCTGCTTAAATTGTGTTGAATTAATTCAATAGGAAGGTGACTTGATGCGGGTAAACCGCCAGCGAGTGAAATGATACCGTCGGTGTTGGCAGTACTCAGAATTTCTCGAATATAAGAGGGCTTCATCTTTTTTAAGTGGTTAGCAATCTGCATTTATTTCTCCCATAGCATCTGTAATACAGAAATAATATGACTTAAAGAAAATTATTGTTTGTTTATTTATGTTTATCTATTTGTCCATTTATGCTCTATTTGTGCGAGGCTCTCATAAGGTGAAAAATAAATGGCAAGCATAAAATGTCAAACAACGGCGAGAATAAATGATGTTCTACATGTGATTCATCGTGATATCTCAGCAGATTTGTCTGGGAAAAGGTTAGCTGAAATCGCTGCATATTCTGAACAGCATTTTCATCGAGTTTTTTTAAAAATTGTGGGTGAAAATGTACACCAATATGTAAGGCGAACTCGCTTAGAGCAAGCAGCGAATCAGTTAATGTTTGATGCTGAACGCCCAGTCGCTGATATTGCTGATGCTTGTGGCTTCGCATCATTGTCTTCATTTGGTAAAGCGTTTACTGTCTTATTTGGTACCACGCCGGGTGCGTGGCGTAAACAGGATAAATCAGTTCAGACGCCGCCTTACATGAAGGAGCCTGAAATCGCGCGCGCCTACCAAAAAATTTCATCCCAAATACTTCCTTTAGCCGAACTCGTGGAGTTACCTTCACAAAGTGTTGCCTATGTTCGTCATCAAGGTTATGACAGAAGTATTCGCTTTGCCTGGCAAACACTCAAAGCGTGGGCTTCAACAGAAAAGCGGGGATTTAAAAAACAAATCGGGCTGCATCATTCGAACCCCTCATGGGTTCCATTGAATGACTGTCGTTATGTGGCTTGTTTAGTGATTGACCGTCCTTTGGGAAGGAGAGGTGTTGTTAATGGTATGACTATTCCTGGGGGGCTACATGCCGCATTTGAGTTTTCGGGCAGGTATGGAGAATTGTTGCCTTATATCAGTAAAATTCAAGATCAATGGTTACCCGAATCAGGCTTTAGAGCCAAGAGCACGCCTGCGCTGGTTCATTATCATCAAAACCATTTTTTAGATGCAGATGAGTGTTTTAAATTAACTTACTACTTACCTATTTCTTTTTATTGAACCGGCTGAAAATTATGCTATTACCGCGCGTAGGCAAAAATTTTGAATACTCTTGATCAATGCTAGCGGCTTGGTTTTTGTTGAACTCGGTGTGTTAGGCCCAACAGGGCCAACTAGCGTTTCTGCCAATGCACCCACAATCGCAGCAGCAGAAACTCTAGCGTCTTGAATATAAAATTCACCTTTTGCGATACCTTCAGCAATCAATGTTTCAAAAATTTCTGCGTAGGATTGTCTATAAATCAAACGTTCAATTTCAACCATAGGGTCTACGGGTTCTGCGATCAGTGCATAAGCTAAGCGATGCCCGGCAATCGCTCGTTCTGCAAAAATAGCAATGGCATCAGCTAAGCGTTGTTTGCAGTTTTTATTTGCTTTAGAAGAGGCTGTTTCAGAAGAACCTGTT